>ERZ795030.1335-NODE-1335-length-33984-cov-70.486545_pt1 | contig 33984 bp, 31 predicted proteins | sample MGYA00375122_ERZ795030 | MGnify/ENA primary metagenome ERZ795030 (study PRJEB30165, sample SAMN05720146) | activated sludge metagenome | isolation source: anaerobic digester from wastewater treatment plant | place: Japan | collected 2015-04-20 ... | reverse complement strand
CTTATAATTTATAAGGATGACCTAAGGTTGATGGCTCCAAACGCTGTAGCAGCAAGGGAGGGCGGTATGACGGAAATCGAGGAAGGCAGGCAGAAATTATTTGAATGGTGAAAGAATATGAGTGATGAACCTGAAAGCAACCCGTGGAATTATTGTAACATTGTTGGACATATTCCCTGTCACGTGTCCAAAATATCTTGCTTTTTTGGACATATAGCCTATTATGTGTAGAGAAAGTGCCGCTTTTCTGGACATGTCAGTTTGTCTGTCTGAAAACTATGAGCCGGTGCTGAGGATACCATAATGCAAAAAGCCATCGATAAGTTACCTCCGGATATCGAACTGGAGACCAGACAAATCCTGCGCAAGGCTGCTTCCGCGCATCGCTATCTGGCTGAACTCAAGGGGATTACGGCCACCATTCCCAATCAGCTTATTCTAATCAATACACTCTCCTTGCAGGAAGCAAAAGACAGCTCGGCAATCGAAAACATAATCACCACCCACGATGATCTTTATCGCGAAGGTTTGTTCCCGGACTACGCGTTGAGCGTTGCGGCCAAAGAAGTAAGCCATTACGCCTCCGCCCTCCGGGTAGGCTACGACCTGGTGGAAAAAACTGGAATGCTCACCACAAACCACATTATCGAGATACAGGCGGAGATGGTGAAGCACCGCTCAGGATTGCGCAAACTGCCAGGCACGGAACTGAAGAATGAACAGACCGGAGAAACAGTCTATGTGCCGCCCCAGGACCCCCGGGAAATAGTGGAACTGATGGCAAATCTTGAGCAGTATATAAACGATGATGAGACTGATATCGATCCTCTTGTGAGGATGGCGGTAATACACTACCAGTTTGAAAGCATCCATCCCTTCTACGATGGGAATGGCCGCACGGGGCGCATTATCAATGTTCTTTATCTGGTGCTGTCCGGGCTCATGGATATTCCTGTGCTTTATCTGAGCAGATACATAGTAAAGAATAAGGCAAACTACTATCACCTGCTGCAAAAAGTCAGAGACGAGGGCGCCTGGGAACCGTGGATACTTTTCATGTTGCAGGCGGTGGAAGACACTTCCAAACAAACGATTGCCATGATCGGAGAGATCAGAACGGCGCTCCAGGAGTATGAGCGGCGGATACGCGCCAAACATAAATTTTATTCACAGGCTCTGATCAACAATCTGTTTTCGCATCCTTATACAAAGATAGAGTTTATCATGCGTGATCTGGGGGTCAGCCGCCACACGGCCACGAAGTATCTGGATGCCCTCTGCGCTGACGGCCTCCTAAAAAAACAGAAAATCGTGCGCTCCAACTATTATGTAAACACTGCCCTGTTTGGCATTTTATCCAGGGAAGTTTAGATGTGCGGATGATCTTCTAAAAGGGTCGGCTCTTCCTTTCAGAGGTTATGATCCGAAAAAACTGACACTTTGCCGCAGTCCGACACTAAAAGATTGACAAAAGCGGAGTTTGGCATTTTAAGGCACTAATCGGTCAAACTGGGAAGGAACCAGGTTTCCCGACTATTCAAGCAGTTGACCGACAAGGATATACAATGAAACAAGAACATATACGCAACTTCTGCATTATCGCCCATATCGACCACGGCAAATCCACGCTGGCAGACCGTTTTCTGGAAAGCACCAACGTGGTGGGACGGGTGGATGTGGCTCAGGTGCTGGACAGCATGGATCTGGAGCGGGAAAAAGGCATCACCATCAAGAGCCACGCGGTCCGCATGGTGCATAAATATAAGGGGCAGGAATATGTGCTCAACCTGATCGACACCCCCGGGCACGTGGACTTTTCCTATGAGGTGTCCCGCGCGCTGGCTTCCTGCGAGGGCGCAATTCTGCTGGTGGACGCTTCCCAGGGCATCGAGGCCCAGACCATGAGCAACCTCTATCTGGCTCTGGAAAACAATCTGGAGATACTGCCCGTGCTCAATAAGATCGATCTTCCCAAGGCGGATATCGATGGCTCGGAACACGATCTGATGGAGATCATGGGCTGCGCGGCGGAAGACATCCTGAGAGTTAGCGCGAAATCCGGACAGGGGGTCACGGAGTTGCTGGACGCTGTGGTGGAGAGGCTTCCCGCCCCGCAGGGGAAGGTGGACGCCCCGCCCCAGGCACTGATCTTCGACTCCTATTTTGACATGTACCGCGGCGTGGTGGTGCTGGTGCGGCTCTTTGAGGGATCGCTGAACAAGGGCGACCGCATCAAGCTGTTTTCCACCGGCAAGGAGTATGAGATCGAGGAGATCGGGCACCTGGAGCTGAAGTTTTCTCCCCAGAATAAACTAACCACCGGCGAGGCGGGCTATATCATCGCCAATATCAAGGAAGTGGCGGATGCCCGCGTGGGCGACACCATCACCCTCGCCAAAGGCGGCTGCGAGGAATCACTGCCCGGCTTCATGGAACCCAAGCCGATGGTCTATTCCGGCATCTTTCCCATCAATGGCGAGGACTATGAGAACCTGGTGGATTCCATCGCCAAACTCAAGCTCAACGACGCTTCCCTGATCTATGAAAAGGAAAACTCCATGGCGCTTGGCTATGGCTTCCGCTGCGGGTTCCTGGGCATGCTGCATCTGGAGATCGTCAAAGAGCGCCTGCTGCGGGAATATAACATCCCCATCATCGCCACGACGCCCAGCGTGCGCTTCCTCATCCGGCTCAAAAACGGCGAGGACATCACGGTCAACAACCCGGTCGATTTTCCCGATCCCATCTACATTGAAAGCGTGCAGGAACCATTCATGGACACCGAGATCATCGTTCCCACGGATTACATCGGCAACATCATGAAACTGGCGCAGGAACGGCGCGGCATCCAGAAAGACATCCAATACATCGATGAAAAAAGGGTGGCGCTGCACTATGAGATGCCCCTCATCGAGATCATCTTCGACTTTTACGACAAGCTCAAGACCGTTAGCCGCGGCTATGCCTCCCTGGACTATGCGTTCAAGGAATTCCGCCCCTCGCAGGTGGTGAAGGTGGACATCCTGATCAACGGCGAAAAGGTGGATGCCATGAGCTTTATCTGCCACAAAGACAAAGCACACAACTGGGGCAAGAGCGTGACCGACACCCTCGCCGAGGTGATCCCCCGGCATCTCTTCAAGATAGCGCTGCAGGCGGCGATCGGGGGCACCATCATCGCCCGGAGCACGGTCAACGCCATGCGTAAGGATGTGCTGGCAAAGTGTTACGGCGGTGACGTTTCGCGCAAGCGCAAGCTGCTGGAAAAGCAGAAGGAAGGCAAGAAGAAGATGAAGGAGATCGGTTCGGTGACTGTGCCGCAGGAGGCTTTCCTGGCGGTTTTGAAGGCGGACCGGGAATAGGGGCCGCGGGTGGCCAGAACCAGCCTTTGCCTTGCCCTGCTGCTCATCTGGGGCTGCCTCTGCGGCTTGCGGGTGGGAAAGATCAGCGTGGAGGCAAATTTTGAACTGGACCGCGACGCCCTGCTGAAAGCCGCGGGCCTGGCCACGGGCGGGGAATACGACGCGGCGGTCGTCAATGCGGGCATCGAGGGCATGCAGGCCTGGCTGCAGCGGCAGGGGCATCCCTTTGTGAGCATCCAGTCCCCGGAGCTTGTCCCTCTGGATCAGGATACTCTGGAACTGGCTTTCCGGCTGGATGAGGTGATGCCAGCCGGGGATGTGGGCATCCATTTCAACGGATTGAAACTCCTTACCCCCGCCAAACTGCGCGCTCTGTTGCTGCTTTCCCCGGAGCAGAGGCTAACGCTGGGGCAGATTCCCGCCCTGATGCGGCGCGTCCTGCAGGAATATCTGCGCCAGGGCTATCTGTTTGCGGCGGTGGAGCTGGATTCGCTGACTCTTGATGGCGGGCTGGAGGCCTATATCGGAGTGGAGGAAGGGCGGCCATTCCGCCTGGAAAAATACCATTTCCGGGGCAACAGATACACCCGCGAGCGCACCCTTATCCGCCTGGCAGGCCTGGAACGGGCTGGCACCATCACTCCGGAAATGCTGGAGGCCGCGCGGCAAAACATCCTGCGCAAGAGCTATATCAACGCCTGCAGCGTGGAGCCGGTGGATGCCGCCAGCCTGCTGATCAGCGTTGAGGAAGGCCGCATGACCTATCTGGAGGGAGTGGCGGGCTTCAACCGGATCAAAGACAAGACGGAACTGACCGGAAGGCTCAACCTGCGCTTCCTCAACCTCTGGGGCACCGATCGCGCGCTGGCCCTGCGCTGGCAAAAATCCGCCCTCAACAGCCTGCTGGAGTTTAGCTATCACGAGTCCGGGCCAGCCAATCTGCCCCTGGCGGGCGATCTCACCCTGCACCGCACCGAGCAGGACAGCGTCTGGATCCGCTCCCGGGTGGCGGCGGACATCTATTCCTACCAGGGCTTTCAACGCTATGGGATCAGCCTGGGCACGGAAAGCATCTCGCCCGGCAGCGGCAGGCCCATGCAGATCAGCAAATCCTCAAACTGGAGCGTGGGCGCATTTTGGATTCAGGACAGCAGCGACAATCCGCTCAATCCCTCCCGGGGTTCCAGCAGCCAGATCGCCTACCGCGTCAGGCGGCTGCATTCGCCCTCGCGCTGGAGCAACGCCCTGGAGGCGGATCACACCCACTTTCTGAACCTGGGGAAACGCTGGGTTCTGGCCGCGGGAGCGCACCTGCGCAGCCTGGCGGAGGAAGACAGCTCCGCCTATCTGCAGTATGGCATGGGGGGTTACAACTCGCTGCGGGGCTACCGGGAGGAGGAGTTCAGCAGTTGGCGGCTGGGTTGGGGCAATCTGGAACTGCGCTGGCGGCTGGCGGCGAACAGCAGGCTCTATCTCTTTTACGATCACGGGGTCTTGATGCGGGGCGGGGACGAACTGGACGCCAGGCTCTTTGCCCCAGGCCTGGGGATCAAGGTGGGCTCCCGGCTGGGCGTCCTGAGCATAGAATATGGCCTGGGATTCAGGGACAAAGCTTTTCCTTCCTTCACCTCGGGGATGATCCACGCGGGTCTGGACACCTCATTCTAAAAAAAATAACTTGCCAGAAAAACAACACCTAATAATATTGGACTAAACAAGTCAGTACATAGGTGTGACTAAGGACTGTGAGGGAGTCTGCTAAAGGGTTTCAGCCCTGTTGAGCTCTCTGGCAAAAATGCCCCGGCGAGGCTGTAAATCGCCGAAAAAGGAAGAAAAACCAAACCAAAAATATGATTTCTAAAATGGAGGAATCAAAATGAAGAAAGCTACATTAATCGCGTTACTCGCTATTATGCTGATTGGCATGCTTGCCCTCGCCGCTTGCGGCACCAAGGAAGAAGTTGTCGAAGAGACCACGCCGGTAGAAGAAGTCGTGGACACCCTCGCTACTGACACCGTGAACCCCGACCAAGCCGAGCCGGTTGCCGAACCAGTCCAAGACGCTACGAAATAAGCATCGCTGATCTATAATTATAGCGCAGTCCTTAAAAAACGGGTATCGAATGATGCCCGTTTTTTTGTGTCCAAATTCCGGCTTCAGGATAATCACCACCCCTCTTTAGAAAACCTTTTCAGGGATTCGCGCCCGCGTTTTCCCTCCTTCCCTGTTTTGGACACAAAAAAAGGCGGGAAGTTCCCGCCTTTCTTCATCTATAGTCTTTTGGATTATCAGACGATATGGCCCTTGCCGACGCCGCGAACCTTGCAACCAAGTTTCTTGTATTCTGCGATAGTCGCGTCGGAAAGGAAGTTCGAGCAGTCCACGATGAGCGGTTTGGTGCCGCACATGGCGACTACTTCCGCCGGTTTGAGTCCCTTGTATTGATCGTGGCCAACGGCAAAGATCACCACATCCGCCCCTGGCAGCACGGCATTGAGGTCGCTTTCCACTTTTGATTCGTCAAGCTCCGGCCAGGCTTCCACATAGGGGTCGTGGGTGAGGGCGGTGGCAAACTCTTTGCGCAGGAACTCCACCAGGGTCTTGGAGGGGGAGTGGCGGGTGTCGCCCACGTTTTCCAGATACGAAACTCCCAGCACTGCCACCTTGAGGTTGCTCAGGCTTTCAAATTCGCGCTTGATGATCTCGATGGTGTGCAGGGGCATGGTGTCGTTGATGTTGACGCTGCGGATGGCCATTTCCAGGCTGCCTTCCAGGCCAAAGAGGGTCTGCATCGCCCAGTTGGCGAGCACGGGGTCTTTGGTGAGGCAATAGCCGCCCACGCCCAGGCTGGGACGCAGCAGGTTGTCGTGGGTGCCCTTGCGTTTACGGATGGCTTCGCGCACTTTGAATATATCCACTCCGATCTGTTCCGCGAAACTCGCCCATTCCAGGGTCAGGGCGATGTTCACAGCGCGGTAGGTATTTTCCATGGTTTTTGCCAGTTCGGAGGCGTTGGTGCTGTCCAGTTGGGTGAGGGGGTATTCTTCCACATTCAGGCAGTTGCTGAGGAATTCCCGGCAAAGCTCGATGCTTTTCTCGTTCACGCCGGAGAAGACCCTCCAGAAATCGCGGATGGAGGCCACATATTTCGCGCCCGGCATCACGCGCTCGTAGGAGTGCGCCACCAAGGGCGGATTGGCGGCGATGTCGATGCCGCGCTTGGTAAATTCCTCTTCCAGAATAGGTTTCACCACTTTCTCGCAGGTTCCAGGGGGAACGGTGGTCTCCACCAATACGAGGCAGTCGGGGCGGATATGCTGTCCCAGCGTGCGGATGCCTTCGCGGAAGGCCAGCAGGTCGCAATAGCCTTTCTCGGCTTCGCCAAAGGAAGGTTTGGTGGCATCAAGCTGGATATCCACCACCACCACGTCAACCAGGCCATAGACCGATTCTTCGCTGGTGGCGCGGAAGTTCTTTTTCTCCACCACGGTGCGGTGGAAGATCTGGGGAACTTCCGGATCGGATGAAGCCACGGGCGGAACGCCGGAATTGATCACCGGAACTTTCCAATACGAGCGCTTGGAGGCGCGCTGGTGGCCATGCACAAAGTAATAGGGATTCCCGTCCTTGTCGGTGGCGTCTGCAACCACGGTAGCCATCACACAACCCACAAATCCCAAGCCCTGAACGGCGACGATCTTGCGCCCCAGCTTGCGCTGCTCGGCGGTTATCTGCTTGAGGATCTCGCGTTCCTTTTCGTTTTCCTGCTCGGTCGGCAGGGGATATTTTTTACCATCTGGTGCGATAGAAACATTCAGCATATGGGCGGTTCTCCTTTCCTATAATTGCTTAAAGCTCAAAAATCAGAAGGGCGGCCTGTGTCAAGAACAATCTGTCAGGCCATGTCCGCCGGGACGGGCATGGGTTCGGGGATGCCGGGCGCCGGCTCTTTGTGTTTGATCCCTCTGAGGATGAAAAAGACCATGCTGGACGAGATCATGGTGGTGAGCGCGTCCGCCGTGGGCATGGCGAAAATCAGGCCTTCAAAGCCGAAATACTTGTTCAGCAAAAAGAGCAGGGGGATGTAGATGATGCCCTGGCGCGACAGCGAGACGATGAAGGCGGGCAGGGCCTTGCCCATGGCCTGCAGGCTGTTGGCCATGATCATGCCCACCGCGGCGAAGGGGATGGCAAACACATAGGCTTCCAGGATCATGGTGCCGATGTCCATGATGCCTTCATCCTTGATAAAGGTGCCGATCAGTTGCCTGGGGAACAGGGCGAACAGCAGGGTGAAAAACACGCTCAAAGAGAGGGCGATGAACACCGCCCGGCGGATCACCAGCTTCATGCGGGCAAAGTTGCGCGCCCCGTAGTTGAAGCCGATCAGCGCCTGCACCCCGATCGAGGTGCCAATGAACACGAAAATGGGGATGGAAAACACCCTGGACGCCACTCCCAGCGAAGCCACCACGCTGTCTCCATACGCCGAGGCGAGATTGTAGGAGATGGTGTTGCCCACGTTCATCATGATCTGCCCCAGCGAGGCGGGAAGCCCGATAAAGAGAATCTGCTGGTAGATCTCGCGGCGCAGGTGCAGATACTTCAGTGAAGGCCTGGCAAGGCTATTTTTCCCCCGGTAATAAAACACGTAATAAAGCATGGCCAGCCCCTGGCCGATCACGGTGGCAACGGCCGCGCCGGTCACGCCCATGTTGAATACGAAGATGAAGAGCGGATCGAGCAGGATGTTGACCCCGGTGCCGATGATCAGCCCGAACATCGCCTGGCGGGCGGAGCCTTCCGCGCGGACAAGCTGCACCATGGCAAACTTGAGCATCACGAAGGGACTGCCCAGCAGGATGATGGTAAGATACCGCGTGGCATAGGGAAAGATATCGCCGCTGGCTCCGGCTAAACGCAAAAAGGTGGGTATGAACAGGATGCCGCCGATGGCGACCACGATGGACGCCAGCAGCACGCTGAAGATGGCGGTGGTGGTTGTCTCGCGGGCTTGTTTGAAGTCCTTGCGTCCCAATAGGCGCGAAAGATAGCTGGCGCCGCCTGCTCCGAAGATGCCGGCGATGGCCATCTGAAAACCGAACAGCGGCATGGAGATGGACACCGCCGCCACTTGCACCGGATCGTTGAGCTTGCCGATGAAAAATGTGTCGGTGAGGTTGTAAAGGATGTTCACCAGCATGCTGAGCACGCTGGGCAGGGCCATGTAAATTATCGCCCGGGAAACGGGCATCTCTTCCAATACGTGGATGTTACGATTCTTCATTATCAATTACTTCTCTAAGAAAACACGGTTTATTAAATGCTTTATTTTGTCAATGCCGGAGCTTTGCCGTCCCGCCAAATAGCTGTTTGCCGGATTCTGGCTTTGCTTTCCGCTAAACATTCCATCCTTCAGTGAATTGCGTCCTCTGGCCCTCATTTGCAACCTGGCGTCAAACTGGGGTCATCCTTAGGTCAACCTTATAATTTATAAGGATGACCTAAGGATGACTCACGCCGGAGAGGGGAATGCAAATGAGGCCCATCCCCTCCCATAATATATAGGTGCTACGATGAGTGGAAAGGTGCTTTTGAAGTGGAAAGGTGGAAAGGTGGAATGGTGGAAAGGTTCCCCCGAAACAGACTACGTCAGACTATTTGCCGTGTCATCACGGGCTGCGACCCGTGATCCAGTCTTTTGAAGCCCAAAAACAAGCACCAGACCCAGAAGCAATCGCGCCATTCATAAGACCAATCCGCGTAAATCTGCGTGAACCGCTTGACCCGGGATCCAGTCTTTTAGGATTGTTTGGAGTCCAAACCGGCTTTGAGACTGGCATAAGTATGAAACCCATATTGCCGGTTTGAACTCCAAACTACGAGCCAGCATGGAGTTCATTGAGCCTTGACTGGCTGCAAATCACCACCAGACTTTTGGGCTCAAATGGATTTCATGCGTGAGTGAAAGAGAGCCATTTATGATAATGGAAAGCGTAATTATACCATCCCTTTTCAGCCCGTCTTTCGGCACGGAAAAGACAGCAAATTATAACATTTCACCGTCCGGCACCGGAAAGCGGTAAAAAGTTCTTGGCTAATTTCGCATTGGTATTTAAAATGGTTCTCGTGCATAAAATCTTTCCAAAGGATAGTGAACATGATGCGTAACTTGCGGGTAATTCAATATCATACGCAGCTCCACAAACTGGTCGGGCAGCACCTGCAACACGCCTTCGGGGAAGGCGGCGCGCACGAGTGGTTTGTCCAGAGCGAAAATCCGCTGCTCAGCTTCAATTAAAGGAGGAAACCATGAAAAGAACAGCCCTTATCCTGCTGCTGCTGGCCTGCCTGCTGCCGGCCTTTGGGCAGTGGCACATCGACGAAGATTTTGAGGGTATCACCACCCTGCCCGCCGGCTGGACCATCCACGACGACGGGGACGGCATGACCTGGCGCAATATCCACGACCCCAGCCACGCCCATTCGGGGAGCAGGGTTGCCTTTGTGGACAACTATTTACCCAATCAGAACGCGGATTGGCTCATCACCCCACAGGTCAATGTGAACGCCGGAGACTCACTCGTCTTCTGGACCCGTAGCTGGATAAGCACCGAAAACCTGAAGGTGTTCGTATCCACCACCGGCACCGCCATCGGCAACTTCACCACGCAAATCCTCAACCTGCAGGAACTGGGCACCACCTACCAGCAGTTCAGCCACAACCTTTCCGCCTACGCGGGGCAGTCCATCTACATCGGTTTCTTCTGGGAGTGTGAGAACTATGGCATCCTGGTGGATGACGTGCGTGTCGGCCAGTCTCAGGTGATCACGCCGGAACTGAATCTGCCGGAAAGCTTTACCTTTAACCAAGGGGAGAGCCTGGAGGTGGATTTCACTCCCTTTATCGTGGCGACAGAGCTGTCCAATACCAGCCTGTCCTGGCAGCCAACCGAGCATGTTGAGGTGGCAGCCCAGGGACAGACGGTGACCTTCTCATCGCCAAATTGGGCGGGCACGGAGACCGTCCATTTCACCCTGCAGGATTTGATCAGCGGGCAGACCGCCTCGGACAACGTGCAGGTGATCGTGAATCCCCCGCCCACGGTGGATCTGGCTTTGACGGACATCCTCTCTCCCGGAGCGGCGGCCTTTTTGGGTTCGCCATTCACCCCCAGCGTGCGGATTTACAATAACGGCCAGAGCGTCTGGGACAACCAGGTGCGGCTGCTAATGACCATCACGGATAACGCGGGACAGACCATCAGCAGCGAGGAGCTTTACCATGCCGCCCAGTTGCAGCCGGCAGAGTCCGAAGATCTGAGCTTCCCGCCTGTCAGCCTGGGAGTGGAGGGAAATTATAGCATCACTTACCTGCTCGATCTGGAAGACGAGGTCCTGGACAACAACAGCATCTCCCGGTCTTTCGAGGTGATCCTGCGCGTCAGCCAGGGCGGCCCCGACGCCTTTGGCTACCGCTATATAGACAGCACGGCGGAGAACGGCCCAGCCTTCGACTGGATCGACATCAGCGCCACCGGTGCCTCCACCGTGATGTATGGGGTCGATCAATGGAGCGGAGACGACAACTTCAGCGAGCCTATCCCCCTGGGTTTCGCTTTCCCCTTCTATGGCAACGTCTATACCAGCGCCTACGTGGATACCAACGGCGAGATTCTGCTGGAGCCGAACAACTGGTATGAGGAGTTTCCCGGTAATGGTTGGGACAGTGACGGCAATATATTCAACTATGTGTATCCCATTCCGGGCTTTGCGGCGATGCCAGGCCTTATCGCGGTCTATTGGGATGATCTCTTTGTGGAGCAGGGCACGGGAGACATCTATTTTCAGACCTTCGGCGCCAGCCCCGACCGCTACACGGTGATCCAATGGCACAACCTGCGCTTCGCGGCAGGCAGCGGAGCCACCTCCCTGCTGGATTTTGAGGTGATCCTGCACGAATCCGGCGAGATTGTCATGCAATACCTCAGCACCGCCACGGGGCAGACAGGTTCCAACGTCCCCCACGACAACGGCCGCAGCAGCACGGTGGCGCTGCAAAATGCCAGCGCAGACATCGGCCTCTGCTACCTGCGCGAGATAGTGCAAAATAGCCAGTATGTGGGCGTGGAGCCTCCCGGAAACCTGCTCTTTGACGGACTCGCGGTGCGCTTCTATAGCGGACCCGACGAGCAGCCGCCCCTGATCACCCACACGGCTCTGGGTAACACCTTTAATACCGACCTGGAACTGGAAGCCCGGGTGCTGGATGTAAGCCCTCTGGCTCAGGTGGAAGTGTATTATAGCACTTCCGAAACATGGAGCAGCGTGGCGGGAACCCCTTCCGGCGTGAACAACTATAGCTTCAACCTGCCGCCCCAGACCGCGGGAAACACCCTCAAATACTATATCCGGGCACAGGACAGCCTTGGCAATACCGGCTACCTGCCCGCGGACGCCCCCGGCGAATACTTTTCTTTCCAGCTCCTGCCCGGCAACAACTGCGAAGTCCTGCTGGCCTACAGCGGTTCGCAGGACTATCAGCGGGTGGAGCTTCCCCTCTATCAGGCCAGGCTGGATTCACTCAACATCACATACGATACCTACAACTGGGAAGAGTATGACAGCTACAGCTTCCCTGCCTCCTACAAAACCATCCTGGCCTATGCTTCCACCGGAGGATCGGGGGTCAAGGGAGAGACCTTTGCCAGTGCACTGATGGACTTTCTGGATCAGGGAACGGTATCCGCGCCCAAAAACCTGTTCCTCGCCTCAGACGGATGGGCGTCGGGACAGCACGGGCATCACAACGATTATCCCCAAACGAAGCTCCTCAACGGCTACCTCCGCACATGGTACGCGCCGACGGGCGGGGGAGGAGGAACCAACGGGCTGGCAGGACCGGACGTATTTACCTATGTGGACGGCACCATCCTCTGCCGCCCCGCGTCTCCCATCGGCGTGCCCGGAGTGGAATACTCCGTCTATGCCAACAGCCCGGACTGCATCTTCCGCTATGAAACCTGCCCGGACTGGTATGCGGACGAGATGCCGTATCCCGAGATCGGTGCCGTGAACGCCTTCACCTTTGAAGACGGGCCCATCGACGGACAGGCCTACCTGTATGGCGGAGCCTGCGCCACTGCGGTGGAATTGCCCATCTACAAGGCTTTCTACTTTAGCTTCGATTACTCCCAACTGAACAATCCGCAGCAGAGCGCGGCCTTCTTTGCCGATCTGATGGACTGGTTTGGCGTGGAGGTAGCCGCGCAGGACAACCTGGCCACGCCTCCCGCTTTTGCGCTCCTGGGCAACCATCCCAACCCCTTCAACCCCAGCACCAGCATCAAGTTCAGCCTGGCGAAAGCCGCCCGGGCGGAACTGAACGTCTATAACATCAAGGGACAGAAGGTCAAGACCCTTGCCAATTCGCTCTTCCAGGCCGGCAACCACACCCTGGTGTGGGATGGCTGCTCGGATGAGGGAGAGAAGCTGGCGAGTGGCGTGTATCTTTTGCGCATGGAAGCCGGCAAGTTCCGGCAGACCCGTAAAATGACCATCATTAAATAGGATTTGTGAAGTAGAGGTCATTTAGCATCATCTTGTTTTGTTGATGCCTGTTTTCCGCGCTGGCCGCGGACAAGAAAAAAGCCCGGCCTCAAAGGTCGGGCTTTTAACTTTATGGGTGTTTGCTCAGACTTCCAGGATTTCCTTTTCCTTGCTTTTTTCCACCTCATCGATCTTGTTGATCCATTCATCGGTGATGTCCTGCACGTCTTTGAGCTGTTTCTTTTCTTCGTCTTCGCTGATCTCTCCGGCCTTTTCCATCTTCTTTAGCTGGTCGTTGGCGTCGCGGCGGATGTTGCGGACGGCCACGCGGGCTTCTTCAGCCATCTTTTTGAGGCTTTTGACGATATCCTTGCGCTTGTCCTCGGTGAGAGGCTGGAAGGGCAGGCGGATCACGTTGCCGTCGTTTTCCGGGGTAATGCCCAGATTAGCTGCCAGGATCGCCTTTTCGATATCTGCCAGGGTGGTCTTGTCCCAGGGCTGGATCACGATGGTGCGGGGCTCGGGGATCGAGATGTTGCAAAGCTGCTTCACTGGCGTGGGTTGTCCGTAGTAGTTGATCCGGATGTCGTCCAGAACAGACGCGCTGGCGCGGCCGGTGCGCACCTTGGAATATTGGTGCAGCAGTGATTCGAAGGACTTTTGCATTTTATCGCTGGACGTGTTCTTGATTTCTTCCATGATTTTCTCTCTTTGCCTTTAAGGCGCTTTAGGGATGGATGTATGACCCGCAGCCGGCGCTTGTGACCGCTTCGCAGAGCGTTCCCGGCTTGCTGACGTTGAAGATCTTGATGGGCAGGCTGTTATCCCGTGCCAGGGCGAAGGCGGTCATATCCATCACACCCAGCTTTTGCTCCAGGCAGTCGTCGTAGCTGGCGGAGCTGATGAGCTTTGCCTTGCTGTCCTTGCGGGGATCGGAGCTGTAAAGGCCGTCCACGTTGGTGCCCTTGAGCACCAGGTCGAGCCTTAGCTCTACGGCTCTCAGCACGGCTGCCGTATCGGTGGTGAAAAAGGGATTGCCGGTTCCCCCGCTGAGGAAGCAGATCTTTCCCGCCGCCAGGGCCAGGGAGGCCTTGCGGGGCGAGTAGTGGCTGCAGATGCGATCCAGGTTTTGGCTGGAAAAGACCTCCGAGGGATAGTTTTTGGCTTTCAGGATTTCAGACAGGTAGAGGGCGTTTTGCACTGTGGCCAGCATGCCGATTTCGTCCAGGGTCACGCGGTTGAGGCTCTTGTTTTTCCAGGTGCCGCCGCGGAAGATGTTTCCTCCGCCCAAAACGATGGCCAGGCTGTAGCCCAGGCGTTTGAGGCTGATGATTTCCTCGGTGAGGGTGTCGATCACGTCGTCATCATAGCCGAAACCCCGGCTGCCGGCGAGGGCTTCGCCGCTCAGCTTGAGCATCACGCTGTGAATCTTTTCGGGCTCGTAGGTCATGTCAGGCTCCCGTGGGGTTCTTTATTCTCCGCCCAGGGCATAGCGCACGAAGCGCGCGATCTGGATGTTTTCGCCGGTCTTGGCGATCGCGTCGGTGAGCAGGTCTTTGACGGTGCGCTTGGCTTCGCTCACCAGTTCCTGTTCCAGCAGGGAATGCTCGGAGCAGAACTTTTTGATGTTTCCTTCCACGATCTTGTCGATCAGTTCGGGCTTTTTGCCTTCGTTGATGGCTTTGTTGCGGGCGATTTCTTTTTCACGCTCGATGATGGCGGGGTCGATGCCCTCGGCGCTGATGGCCAGGGGGCTGGTGGCTGCGATCTGCAGGGCCAGCTCTTCAGCCAGTTGCCTGAACTCATCGGTGCGGGCCACGAAGTCGCTCTCGCAGTTGAGTTCCAGCATCACGCCGAGCTTGCCGTTGAAATGTATATAGGAAAAGATGATTCCTTCTTTGGTCGCGCGCAGGGCCTTGCCTTCGGCCTTGGAAATTCCGCGTTCGCGCAGATACTTGATGGCGGCTTCCATGTCGCCATTGGTTTCCACCAGCGCTTTGCGGCACTCCATCATGCCGGCTGCCGTTCTCTCGCGCAGTTCTTTTACCATGCTTGCGCTAATCTCTGCCATTTTTATCTCCTTGTAGTATCAGAATTATTGGTCGGGGAAGGGTTTTACGGCCCTTCCCCTTTAAGATGTTGTTATTGTTCTACGACGGGCTCTTCCGCAGGCTCTTCCGCGGCGGGTTGCTCCTCGGGAGCGGCGGCGAGTTCGGCTTCTTCCACCACGGGGGCGGCAGCTTCCTCGCTTTCTTCCGTTGCGTTATCGGTGCCTTCGGTGGCGAGGCTCTTGCCTTCGAGCACGGCGTTGGCCATGATTTCAGAGATCAGGTGGATGGCCCGGGTGGCGTCGTCGTTGGCGGGGATCACATAGTCCACCAGGTCTGGATCGCAGTTGGTATCGACCATGGCGATGATCGGGATGCCCAGGATGCGGGCTTCGTGCACGGCGATCGCTTCATGGTCGGTGTCCACGATAAAGATGGCTGCCGGGGGGGCGTCCATGTCGCGGATGCCGCCCAGCGAGAACTCGATCTTGTCGTGGGTGCGTTTCATCTTTTGCTGTTCCAGCTTGGTGTAGTTGTTGATCGTGCCGTCGGCGACGATATCTTCGTAATACTTCATTTTTTCGATGCTCTGGCGGATGGTGGCCATGTTGGTGAGCATGCCGCCGTACCAGCGCTGATTGACGTAGAACACGCCGGCTTTTTCGGCGGTTTCCTTGATCGCTGCCTGGGCTTGTTTTTTGGTGCCCACAAAGAGGATGTATTCCTGCCGGTTGGCAACTTCTTTGACAAACTGATAGGCCTCATTGATCGCGTCCACGGTCTGTTTGAGATCAATGATATGGATGCCATTGCGTTTGATGAAGATATACTTCTTCATCTTGGGATTCCATTTGAAGGTCTGATGACCAAAATGGACGCCAGCTTCGAGCAATTGTTTCATCGAAACTACGGACATTATTTCTCCTTAAGTAGATACGGTTACATTTCCCCAGCGGGATATACGCAATTCAGGGAAGCTTTCTTCCCACCGCCTCGCAACTCCCGTCGGGGTTTTTTCTTGGTTGATTGGTTGCTTTCTCATTGTCATCCGGGGAGGCGCGCCGGCCTCCCCAAAACCCAGAGGATTAACGTTTGGAGAACTGGAATCTCTTTCTGGCTTTCGGTCTTCCGCTCTTTTTACGCTCCACCATGCGGGAGTCGCGGGTGAGGAAGCCACGGGCTTTGAGGGTGGGTTTCAGGTTTTCGTCATACTCCAGCAAGGCGCGGGAAATGCCATGCCGGATTGCGCCGGCCTGACCGCTAAGTCCACCGCCGGAAACGTTGACATAGACGTCGAAGTTTTCGCTCAGTCCAAGCTCCTGCAAGGGCTGCTCGACCACCATTTCCAGGGTCTCGCGCTGCAGGTATTTCTTCATCTGAACCTTGTTGATGATGCGCTTTCCGGTGCCCGGGGCGATCCGGACGCGGGCCACGGCATTTTTCCTTCTGCCAACGGCATCGTAAGTTTGCATACTTTTAATTCTCCTTGAGCTTGAGTTCCACCGGCTTTTGGGCGGCATGGGGATGCTCGCTGCCGGCATAGACTTTAAGTTTTTTGAACATCGCGTCGCCCAGCACGGTTTTGGGCATCATGCCGCGGACGGCGTGTTCGATGATTTGGGTGGGATGCTTTTCCAACATCCTTTGATACGGGATTTCCTTGAGACCGCTGGGGTAGCCGCTGAAGGTCTTATAGATCTTCTGCAGGCTTTTCAAACCGGTTACGCGCACTTTTTCGGCATTGATGACCACGACAAAGTCGCCGGTGTCGATGTTGCGCACGTAATAGGGCTTGTTCTTTCCGCAGAGGATGGATGCGACCTTTGTGGAAAGGCGTCCCAAGGGCAAACCCGTGGCATCAATGACATACCAGGCGCGCTGGATGTCACTGGGGCTCGGTGTAAGGGTTTTCATCGATTCTCCTTTACAGATTTTTCTTCAGATCGCCAGAATTTTTCAACTGGCTGTAGTGTCAAGTATTTAGTTTCGGGGCTTCCGGCACGCACGGCGGATATTGCCGTCAGATTCGTGTGGAAAGGGGCTTCAAAAACAGAATCTGCTATACTCGTGCTCTTCCCGCGGCAGGATGATGGCCTCCAGCCCCTGGCTCCGCAACTGCTTCTGCAGATAGCCCAGCACGGGATACTCCGTGTGGAAATGCCCGGCGTCGATGAGGGGGATGCGGGAGTCCAGCAGGCTGTGATAGCTCAAATCCCCGCTGATGAAGAGTTCCGCCTGGCGTTGCGCGTCGTTCAGGAGTGACCCGCCGGAACCGCCGCAGATGGCCACCGTTCCCACCGGGGCTGCCAGCTCAAGACCCGCAGTCCAGAGGCGGGGCGCGGGGCAGGCGAGTCTATCTGAAACCAGGTCGCGGATTTCACCCAGGCTGAGGCGGGGAACAAATTCGCCCAACAGTCCCAGCCCGTAGGCGGGATTGGCGTTGGCAACCGGGAAGTGGTAGAGGGCGGGGGTCTCATAGGGATGCGCGGCGCGGATGGCTTGCAGCACCCGGGGCAGGCAGAGGCTGTCCGCCATGAACTCCAGTTCGACCTCTTCCACCCGGCTGAGGCCCTGCGCGTCCGGCTGTTCGTGCTGGGGGCGTGCCCCTTGTTCCGGCAGGAAGGTGCCCGTTATGGGATGGCGGGTGGAACAAGAGCTGTAGTTGCCGATCCTTCCCGCTCCCGCCGCAAAGGCAGCCCGCGCCACGTCCTCGGCTTTTGCGGGGGGCACGGTCACCGAGATGTGCTGCCACCGGTTTCCCGTTTCCGGGCTGAGCCTGCCCGTAACCTGCAGCCCAAGGGTATCCGCCAGGGCGTGGTTGACGCCGTAGGGCGCCACATCCAGGTTGGTATGCAGGCAGATCACGGCGATTCCTCGCGCGGCAAGCTTTAGCAGCAGGGGATCGGTAAGGTTTTTGAGGGGACGGAAGATCAGGGGATGGTGGGAGACGATCAGGTCGCAGCCGCGCTCAATGGCTTTATCCACCGCGTTTGGGGTCACATCCAGGGTCACCAGGGCTTTGTTCACCGTGGCGGAGCGGTCGCCCAGCAACAGGCCCACGTTATCCCAGTCCAGGGCCAGGGCCAGCGGGGCGAAGGTCTCGATATGGTTCAGCAGGTCTTTGATCAGCATGGTTCCTCGCTCAGTAAATGATATGGACAAGATGGGAAACGGGTCGGCTGAAGTCAAGGGGAATATTCGCGGGCTCCAGTTTAGCCCGGATAAGGGAGCCAATCGGGAAACGCCGCAGGTAAGCGTGTTTAAGCCCGATTATGCCCGGTAAATATAAATTCTCACCCAAATTTTCAAATCGATATCACTTGTCACAGAGGTCTTAACTGTTTATAGGGTGGAGAGATAGATAAGACTGGCTTTAGACTGTGTCACAGTGGTCTTTGGACGTTTTTGGACGTTTCGATATCACGATTCCTTCAATTTTGCCCTCAATTTAAGGTATTTTCAGAACATCAGATTTTCTGAAATGGTTTGCGAATTTAATAGAGCCGTAACTGAAGTGCCAGGGGTCCGATCATCGTTAACCACTGACTCTGATCAGCGTCTATAAACTCGATCCGGTAGTCTTTATTGAGAGGTTGGAGGGCAACTCCTCTGCGGGCCTCATCATACTGTATCCTTTTCAGAGTAATGCCGGTCTCGTATCTGACAGCACAGATTTTCCCGTCCAAACCATCCCAGGTGATCTGCTTTTTGATGAGGACAATATCCCCGTGCAGGATCTGCGGCTCCATGCTTCGTCCATTGATTCGGAAGGCCACGTAGTTATCCGTACCGAAGGGAATATAGCGAGTGGGGACTTCGACTGATTCCGCCGGCTCCATATCCTCGGGAACTTCCATGGGTGATCCAGCGGATATTTCCGCTACGATCGGGAAGATTGAGGTACGCACGTAAGTGGTATCAAAATCATTCACTAAGACCGGTTTACCATCCACAATCTGGACTTTCTTGGTAGTCCTGACGTCATCTCCAAGCTCCCAGGGAGCCAGGATGAACATACTGCCTTCGCCTCTTAACAGCCAGTTCACATTCACTCCGGCATCGATCAATCTGGCCAAGAATTGAGGGTCGGGAAACCGCTCATTGTTCTTATAGCGGTCCAGAGAATTGGCAGAGATGCCAAACTTTTCGGTAAACTGGTACTGCTTCAGTTTCATTGCTTTAATCAGCATTCCCAGCCTGCTGCCGATATCGTTAGGGTCCATTATTCCTCCTAAAAGGTCATTTTCTGCTTGACCTTTTGCCGTATGGGTAAGATTATGCATCCGTAGACAAGATAAATTGTCTAATCTTTTTGTCAATGCTTATTTATATAGTTGTGTTTCGGTGGCGGATTTTTCCGCTCGTATCAGATAGTTTTCCTTAGTCGCTGGAAAGCGCAGAAAGGACTTCCCAAGTTATTGCGATGCAGTTATATAGCACCCAACAATAACTAAGGGGAGGCGCTTATGAAAGCGACTACTTACGAGCCCGGAGAGACTTGGGTCAAGGATGACCTCTGTGACACACTGACCTCTGTGACACGTGTCACACACCCTTCCAATCGGAGAAAAAAGCCGCCGATGCTGATCAGTAGATATGTTGAACGCTGTGACAGATCGCCAGGACAGAAAAAGGCTACCACTGTGACAGATTATCCGACCTCTGTGACACGCCACCGGAGTGGAAGTGTCACAGTGGTCTTACCGGTACCAGAGAATTATTGGCAGAGGCTGAACATGAGCAAGAACAAGATCAGGTCAGTCTGGCTGACCGTGGAGCGGGCGGCGGAGTTGATGAGCTGCTCCACCCGCACCGTATGGCGCTATATCAAGCGCAACCGAATCGAAGTGCACAAGCATCTGGTCGAGCAGGATGGCTACAAGGTTATGAAGACCTTCCTGCTGACCGAGCCTTCCTTATATATCAAGGAGATGGCAGACTGCCAGGCCAGAAACCTGGTGCCTGCCGGCTTTATTGAGATCACTCTCAAGGTGGATGGCAAGGACCTGCACAGCGCTTTGATCTACAAATACAGCGAGGAGGACAAGCATGAGCATCTATGATGAGATTGATCCCCTGACCTACGCGGAGCTCTATCAGAGCATCTATCCTGATTGGAAGGGTAAGCAGGATTTGCTCAACCAGATTGGGAAAGACCAGGAGATCAAACCTAAGCCGACTCCCAAGCCAGTTCCGGCTGTCACAGCGACTGATAGCAACATACTTGACGACAGTATCGTTCTGGAAGATGAGCCAAGCGCTCCCAGCGATCCTGAAGAGGAGTACATCGACTTTACTCCTCAAGAGCGGTTACCAGTCAAATACGATAACGAAGCCAAGCTGCTGGGCTACTTCTGTACCACGGTGCTGGAACGGCTCCAGCATAGCGAGTCCAAAGGCCGGGAGTGGGAACTGCTCACTAAGGAATACAATAACGGTAGCCTGGCTCCGGAACTCTATGCTTTGAAAGGAAAGCGCACCGAACGGTCCTTACGCCTCTGGCTGGAACGCTATGAACAGAGCAAGCAGGACATGTATGCTCTCCTGCATGGCAACCGCTATCAGAAACGGCAACGCAAGATCACCGAACTGGAAGGCAAGGTGCTGTTGGCGATCCTGCTGCATCCCAACCGGATCAGCATCGGCAGCGCTCTCAAGTTCCTGAAAGCCAAAGCCGAGTCCGGCCTGATCGACTCACCCAGTTCAGTACCGACCTTAAGACGCTGGGTCGAGGAATGGCGGGACGATAATCTGGCAATCTGGGAGCAAGCCCGACAGGGCAGCAAGTTCGTAGCTGAGCACATCATCAAGACCATCCACCGGGATAGCAGACTATTGAGCGTAGGCGAAGTCTGGGTAGCCGATGGGCACACTCTGGCCTTCGATATCCTCAATCCCAAGACCGGGAAAGCACAACGCATGACTATGATCATGGTCTTCGACTGGGCATCCCGATACCCGGTGGGTGCCACTCTCGCCTTTACCGAGGACAGCCAGCACATCCAGGCTGCCTTCCGCAATGGCTTCCTCAACTGGGGAGCTCTGCCCCAGTATGTCTATCTCGATAATGGCAAGGCCTTCAAGAGCAAGCTGTTCCACGAACAGTGGGAAGGGCATGACCTGGCCAAGGAATTGGGCGGTATCTTTCCCAAGTTAGGAATCAGAGCTCAGTTCGCCGAAAGCTACAATGCCAAAGCCAAGATCATCGAGCGGTTCTTCCGGACCTTCCAGGAGCAGTTTGAACGCTTCATCAGCAGCTTCCGGGGAGCCAATATAGCCGATAAACCTGCCACTCTGATGCGTAACGAGAAGTGGATCAAGAAGCTCTATACCTGCGAGCCTCCTACTACTGAGGAAGCGATGCAGATGATCGGCTACTATATCAGATACGTATATGGTATCACCCCTCACCGGGGATTGGATAACCGCAAACCCTGGGAGGTGTTCAACTCGGCTCCCAAGCCGCAGGACAGGCTGGTCAATCCCTCTCAGCTCAACTTCATGATGCTGAGCGTAGAACGTAAAGCCATCCGCAACGAGGGCATTGTGCTGAACAAACTGAAGTATTGGCATCCCGACCTGGTCTTTCACATGGGTAAACCGGTAATAATCAGATACGATCTGGCGGATGCGAGATGGGTGCTGGTCTATGACGAGGCGGATGTCTTTATCTGCCAGGCTTCCCTGCGCCAGGCTCAGCATCCGTTCATCCAGGCCGATCTGCAGAACAGCAAATCGCATAAGGAATACCGCCAGGAATATACCCAGATCAAGAAGCTGCAGCGGCTGACCGAACAGCGGACCCAGAGCTTCGTGCGCAGCAATCAGGAATCGGTGGATAAGCTGCTCAAGAGCTATATGAACGAGATTCCAGCTGAGAACAATCCTATCTTCCTGCAAGCTCCCATGATCGAGGCTCCCGCCCCGGGTCCGGAAGAGGAGATTGCCAGGCTGGAACAGATAGTAATCGAACAGGAGAAAGCAATATCCGCCAGCCAACCTGAACAGACCCACAACGATCAAAATCAAGCTGTTGCCGAAGGATCAACCGAGTTCGATCCCTTCGACAATGAGGAGTTCAAGAAAATGCTCAAGACGATCGGAATCAAATAAGGAGGAATAGATGAAGCAAGGTAAACTTGTCCCGATCCACAATGTCCGGAAAGCCGATGAGTGCATCGACTTCCTGCTTAAGCGTCCCCGCCTGGAGATGGTGGGACTGGGCATGCTGTATGGCAGACCCGGCCTCGGCAAAACCACCTATGCCAGCCGTGCTGCCTATGCCCGTGGCTACGTGTATATCAGACTGGAAGCCACGACCACTCCCAAAACCTTCGCCAAGGAACTGCTTCAGAATCTATACAGAAGCCTGGGTATGGGTGATTATCTCCCCGTGGGTACTACCAACAACATCTACAAGCAATGTATCCAACTGCTCCTCGATAATGAGGATACCGTCATCATCATTGATGAGATCGACTATGCCTTCCGTTATCCACAGTTACTCGGATCGGTCAGAGATCTGGTGGATGAGACTTTCGCAGTGGTGATCCTGGTGGGCATGCAGAACGCCATGGATAGGCTTAACCAGATCAATGCTTACTACTTCGACCGCTGTAACTACTTCTACGAGTTCGAAGCGGTAAGCAAGGATGATATTAGAATGTTGGGCACCGAACTGATGAACATTCCCTGCCCGGAGTCCATGGTCAATTACATCCACTTCAACGCAGCTGGGAATCTGAGGAAAGCCATCAAGATCATGCACATGCTTGAAGTCAGCGGTAAAATCAATCCTATCCCAGCCATGAACCATATTTAGGGGCATTATGAACGAGCAAAGCATTATAATCGACCGCTTCGTAGACCGCTTCGTCAGCTACTTCAACTTAGATCTGATCTGTGAGTGCACCGGAGTAGACCGGGATGTGGTTCAGGAGCGCCTTAACCAACTCATTACAGGCAATGTGATCCGCAAGGTATCCAAATACGAGGATATCTATGTAACCAACCGGGGCCGCTATAATATCAATGTATCAACCATTTACTGCGGCAACTGGGTATTCGACCTTAAAGCCTGCCAGGATATTTGCTTCCTGCTTGAAAAGAGCCAAATAAAGAGCATCCGACAATTGGCCTCCAAGATGCAGCGCAGCCGTCAGTGGGCTTATCTCTACCTGGAAGCACTGATCTCAGTCGATGCGGTGGGTATATGTAAGTCAGGTTATTATACTAAGGACATAAGTATGATCTTCAAAGTCGGCTCGGTGATCAAGAAAGGCATCATTAGCGAGAAGCGGGCCGAGTGCGGCATCCAGCCTCAGAGACGCCGTAAGAAAACTACTAAAACTACTAACCACAAGTAAAGAGCGAGGGCATTCTATGACTCAGGAACAACGAGAACGAAAACTACGCCAAGAGATACATGGCCTCCGGGTCAAGAAGTTTCACTGGACCCTAAATGACTTCAAGTTCATCATCAAGGGCTTGGGCTATGGCGAATCACTTAGGGCTTTGCCGGAGGATCGCTTAACTGAATTGAAAGCACTTCTGCTCAAGTACCGTAAGCATGGCCGCCCTCTCGAATACAACTACGATAAACAGGGCAAGTACATGCATGCCCTGATGAAGCAAGCCGGCTGGACCGAGTCCCAGCTACGGGCATTTACCATCCAACACTATTCCAAAAGCCACTGGAACCTACTCAACAAGAAGGAACGCAGAGCTGTGATCGCAATGCTGCAGAACTACATCAAACAGAATGAAAATAAAGCCAAAAATACAACCCAGAAGGAGACATCTAATGGACACACCCAAAACCCCCAAGACTAAGAAGCCCATTCCCACCAGAGTTGACGCTAACGGACAGAGCATTCCGGTCTCGATCATCAGGCCGGAAATCCTCAAGCAGGACTCTATCGTAACCAAGACCATCAACCGGGCGATCAAGCTGCATGACCGCATAGTAGCAGACAAGAACCAGTTCTTTGAAGATGTGGAACTCTATCTCCAGCAGGTAGCCGAGAAGAACGGACTCGATTGGAAGGGCAATGCCGTCCTCAACAGCTTTGACGGCAAATATAGAGTTGAGATCAGATTCAAGGAACGCATCCAGTTCGGCATCGAACTCCAACTTGCCAAGCAGAAGATCGATGAGTGCATCAAAGCCTGGTCAGCCGACTCCAACGTCAACCTCCGAGCCATCATCAGCGAAGCCTTCCAGGTCGATAAGAAAGGCGAAATTGCCAAATACCGTATCCTGCGCCTGCGCCGCTACAACATCAAGGATCAAACCTGGAAGGAAGCTATGGAGCTGATCGACCAGGCCATCCAGGTAGTTGCTACCAAGCAGTACATCAACTTCTATGAACGTGACGAATCAGGCCAGTTCCGCCAGATCGTCCTTAACTTCCCATCTCTGTAAGAAACAGTGGCAAAGTAATGCATCTCAATTTGATAAAAGTACAGGAGAATGAATAATGGCATATATGAATACCAAAACTACAGAGGTTGTAGAGACAATGAGTATCTTCAATGATGAACGCAACTACCGCACGGATGAGATAGCCGATATCCTCCGGGTTGACCGCTCCAGCGTATATCGCTGGATACGGGATATAGAGAACCCTCTGCCTGCTTTCCGTACTAAAGAGAATGGTCAACTGCGCTGCAAGGGCAAAGACCTTAACGCTTACTTAGATAAATACAAGGTACGCCCTGAGTATGAGTAACAGCCGTGAGTTCCGCATCAAGCGGGACAACTGCAAAGAAGCCTATCTGAACGGCAAGACCGATCCCACTGAGCTGGCGGTGATCTTCGGAGTCTCCGACATCACCGTCCGTAAGTGGGTCAAGAGCGGCAAGTGGGACGAGCTCTTCAAAGAAGAGAACCAACTCGACCACGAGATCGCCATAGCCCGTAAGAAGGCACTCATTCAAGCGCTCCGGGAATATGCCAAGAACCCTGCCGATACTGCCATCCAGAGCCTGGTAAGCATGATGAAGCAGGATCAGAAAGACCGGCAGCCATCCAAGGAGTTGAACGATTACATCGTGCGCTTCCTGGATCAGGTGACCGACTTCATGATCGAGAAAGGGCATGAGACCTTGCTTAAGCAGTTCCAAAGCATTCTGCACGATTTGGCAGATTACCTGAGAGTGAGAAATGGTTAGCCTTCCTGCATCCTATATAAGGCCTCCCCAGCCTAAGCCTACAGATCAACCTCCCTACCCTGCATACCCTCCAAGCCAACAGCCCGACAAGGTCGTTCCTCCGACCTCCGGGTCCCCGACGCCCGCCCCCCTGGGCGTCGGGGGGTTATCCGGTTATGCCTAAGAAGTTCATTCAGCGGCATAACAAAGCACTGGCGGAGATCGCATCCAAGACGATCTCCGTCTTGCCTTTTATAGACGATAATCCCGAAGCCAAGTCCGAGAGGATAAGACGAACTACCGGAACAGGTTGGGATGCCTTCTCGTTCTTCTGTCATACCTATTTCCCGCATATCTTCCCACTACCTTTTTGCCCAGCACATGAGACCATGTTCGATGAGACTGATAAGGGCTCAGGCATCATCGGAATCACAGGTTTTCGTGGGCTGGGCAAAACGGTACTCATGGGAGTGGTCTATCCGATCTGGAGGATCATCAAAGGTGAACGCTACGTGATCCATACTGCCGCAGACGTAGATCTGGCACAGGAACGCACCGCCTTCACCTTACATGAACTGCAGAACAATAAGCGGCTCACAATGGACTATCCGGAGCTGCAACCAGTGGATGCCTTTGATCTCGACTTCTATCTCAAGAATAAAGCCAGGATCAGAGCTAGGAGCATCAAGCAGTCTCATAGGGGAACCATCAATCCCAAGACTGCCAAACGGCCTGGACTGATCGTCTGTGATGATATCGATAAAGAAGAGAACATGGGTAACCAGTCCATCGGTAAGAGACGCATGGAGAAGATCTCACAGGAGCTTGCCGGAGCATTATCTCCGGAAGGTAATGGTAAGATTGTCTGGCTTGGTAACCTGGTACATCCCAACTATGCTATCTGCCAGTTTCAAGAGCTCATATTAGGCGAAATGTTGGCAGATAATCCCGATCTGGACACAAGATACCAATCGATACTGAAAACGCACCAGAAAGCGATCCTGCGCTTCTCTCTCGAAGATATGCATGGCAAGTCCATTTGGGAGGAGCAGTACCCTACTGCCACTCTGCCCAACCTACGAGCCAAGTTCGGCATGACCGGGTATCAAAGGGAGATGCTTGGACAGCCAGTTATTGAAGGGAACATCTTCAAGAACCACTGGTTCACTAAATATAGAACCCTTCCTGAGCCATCCCAGATGAAGCGGGTCTGGCTTTATGCCGATCCTGCCTGGGGAGAGAAGGGCTGTTACAAAGCTGTTATCTCCATTGGCTATGATGGTAACAGGTTCTATGTGATCCATGTCTGGATACGTCAGACTGAGAACACCAAGTTCTTTAGGTACTACTATGATGCCTATCAGGAGCTTGATAGAACCTATAGAGTAAAAGCCAGAGCAGCTTGTGAGACCACCTACGGACAAGGCAGAATACTGGCAGACTTTGATCGGTGGGCATATGACAATCATCTGCCACCCATCAGTCACAGAATCAAGCGCATCGATAATAAGGATAACAAGAACCTCCGCATCGAGAGAACCGAGACCATCATCGAGACGGCGAAAGTGCTCTTTCCGGAGGGGCAGGATACACCAACCCTTATCAGCCAGTTCCTCACCTATCCTGATGGTTATATCGATGGCTGTGATGCTCTGGCTGGCTGTCTGGAACGCTTCTCTGAGTATGACATCGGCAGGAATAGAGTGAAAGTCCGGAGGTTCTCCTTCTAATGAACTACTACGATAAGCTCATGCTTGAGTATTACCGGGTCCTCAATAATGCTTGGAAGACTGAGATCAGAGATGCTACACGCCTTGCCATTCAGATGCTGAGTGATATGCCAAGAGCCGAGAAGATCAACAAGGGCTCAATAGATAAGCTTATGAGCATCATTAATACCCAGTTGGGAGATGACTTCGCAGCACTGGTCAATGAGCCCACCAAAGCGATAATAGACCGCTGTGTGCGGCTCGGACTCAAGGATGTCCAAGTACAAGCCCCCACCAAGACCGGTATAGGGCTCTGGGGTATTGAAGATCAGCATCTCTCATCCACCATACAGAAGCAGCAGTTGTTCTGGATCGGGAACCACTTCGAAGCTGATGTCAGACAGAACTTCGCAGACACCATCTCCAAAGCAATCGAGCAGGGCTATACCAAAGAGATGCTTGCCGATACTCTCAAAGACCAATTCAATGACATCGCCAATCGATCATCCCATTACTGGCAGGGACTGGCAGAGCATACTGCTCTCCGGATACGAGAGTTCGGAAGGCTACAAGGCTACAAAAAAGCCAAAGCCAGATACTATAAGCTCGTGGTGATCTTGGATGACCGAACCAGTGACATCTGCCGGGCTCTGGCAGCTCAAGATAGGGTCTACCCTCTAAACGAAGCCCTGGAAGTGATGGACAATCTCATGGCTCTGGATACTAAGTCCAATAGCCTGGATGATGCCAGAGACTACATCAAAGCACTCGCACCTTGGATCAAAGATGATCAGATCGAGTACAACTCAGAGATGAACCCAGTAGGAGTCTCCGGAGCACACACTCCATTTCCGCCGTTTCATTGGAAGTGCAGGACAACCACTCAAATTTTGTAATGCGTTGCGATGCAATTCATTGTAATTGCATCTATACTTACTTATTGACAATAAGGAACCCTCTCCGATCGTGACCTTTTCCAGTTTTTACACCAATTATCCAAAAAGGAGAAGAAAAGGTCATGGTAACAAGCTTCAAAATCAAGAACGATGAATTGTTCCGTTTACTCAATGCAGACATTCCAGCATTTCCTAAGTATACCACACAATTGATGAATCTTGCTAATCAAAACGCAAAAGGGACAAGGCCGGCTGTTGTTGGGAAAATGAGCGATCTTATCCAAGAGTTTCCTGGAAAAGATCTTAGCGGGTGGGAAGAATGGTATCTACAATCCCATCCTACAGCAATTTTGGACGCTACTAATCGTGTGTACGGCATGATCGAGCAGTTTAGAGCTGCAATCGACAAAATCACGAAAGATATGGTTAGAGATTGGGTTAAAGATCTTGTGATCACGAAGACATTTGCAGGCCTGAAGGTTCAAGAAGCTATTCTAAAACATATAGCGGAGATGGAGTTTACCACCTACAGAACGGCAACAGCACAGGAAGAGTCCCAAAATATCGATGGTATGATAGGTAGTAGATTCGTGAGTATAAAGCCAACAACTTGGTCTGGAATGCTCACATCGCCTATTGATATCAAGATTGATATGATTTACTACGAAAAGACGAAAGACGGGCTTAAGATTACCTATGACTGGTAAACATTGGTGCTAATGGGATAATCGATATGAAAACAGAAGAGATAGTATTGTCCATCGAGCAAGAACAATCACTTTCACCGAGTCCTAAGTTTCCTACGTACACAGCTTCTTTCATTAACAATACTAACCAGGTTTCACAAGCTACGCGGCCGAAACATGTGGGTCAACTCTCTGAATTATTTAGAAAAGATGAGTTTAAGAGCGTTGATAAATGGAAGAAATGGTATGAGTCCATAATCCTGAGAAGATTGATAAAGCAGTTACAAAAATCTTAGGCCAAATAGAAAAACAGATGCTTGCTTACAGCCAGATTACCCCTGAATTGGTTAGGTCATGGGTAGAAGACCTCGTTATAACCAAGACCTACAATGGTTTAAGAATCCAAGATTGGATTTGTAGTGATATTGCGAACAAATATGATAAACATTATAGGATTTCAACTGCCGAAGAGGAATCAAGGAACATTGATGCGTACATAGCAGAGGTTCCACTTACTATAATACCGCTTTCATACAAAAGCAAACAGAATACAAAAGTAGTTATAGAGCATGCTGTAGTTATATTGTACAGTTATAAGAAGGGCATCATTTCGTATTCATATAATGAAAAAGAATTTGAGGAGAATTTATGTCACTCACAGGCGGAGAGTTAAATCTGTTAAACGGGAACCAAGGAATATCAGCTCCTTTTAGATCAGTACCTGTCATGAAGCTGATCAGGGAGCATAAGCCAAGGACAAAGAATGAGCTTGTCGAACTCATTGAATATCATTACAAAAACAAGTGTAGTTGTGGCATCGTTAGCCAAGGCACTGTGGAAGACTTTGGACGGAATCTTTATGAGTCGCAGATCAGGCAGTGGGGCAAATACAAGTACTCGCTCGAGGAATGTAAAAGGTGGGAATACGATCTGTTTATTACCCAGTCTCTGAAAGGGAATCTCATTGAAGATAAAGCAAAGAAAATCATCAGCATACAATTACCCTCACTCGAAGTGATTGATGCCTCTGCAGAGCTTGATTCCGAGTATCGCATTGATCTCGTAATAAAGAAGATGGGGATAGAAGTTTGTGGCATCCAGATCAAACCCCACACCTTTTATTACATGAGACAGAATGTAGTTACATTCAACTATGTAGCTAACACATCCTGGGGTAAACCAGTCTACTACTTGATTTACAATGAGAGAGAGGAGTTTACAAACTTACCGGAGATTGTCGCTAAAATACAAGATATTGTTGGTTAACATCAGGGTCAGTATAAGCAACTAAGTATTCATTGTTTGGTTCACGTTGAATATCGGATATACCGTATAGTTTGAGGTCTGTTTCCTGGTTCGTAATCACTGGGAAGCTGTAATTAGCATTAATGTGTTTTGGCTGTTTGCCCTTATTTATATAATCCTCTACGAACTTCTTGTGATTTTTAAGGCGATTATAGATTATGTTGTTAGCTTCAGATATGAAAGTGTTATTTACCCTTGAATCCAAGACATCCAAGAACGATGAATCAATATCGTAGCCAACGCTGTTCCTCCCATTCATCATGGCAGCAAGTGTTGTCGTTCCGGTGCCGAGGAAAGGATCAAGAACTGTGTCACCTCGTAGAGAATACATGTTTATCAATCTATGTGGTAGCTCAATTGGATAGGCTCCGCTACGTTCTCTGCTCGCACTACCGTTAAGCCCTTGATTGGTACCCTTGAAATCCCAAACATCTGAAAACCATGTGTTTCTCTCTTCCCAGAAGAATGCGCTTTCTTTTCTCAGTTTTTTATCTTTCTCAGTTTTGAACTGTCTTTTCCCGGCTTTTCTGAAAATCAAGATATACTCATGCTCCAGAGTTACATAAGCTCCTCCAGGGAGCATACCAGACCCCATGAACTTGTTAGGAGCATTTGTTTGCTTCCGCCAGATGATATTCGGAAGATTATGAAAACCAATAGACAGGCAATCCTGTAAAATCCTTGAGTGATTCGAGAACAATCTAAAGGTTCCATTTATAGTTCGAGTGGCATCACCGATATTTACACACAGGAAACCACCCGGGCTCAAAACCCTGAAACTTTCTGTCCAAACATCAGATAGAATCTTATGCATCTCATTGAAAGTATGATCAATTCTGGATTCGTCTTCAACATCGATTCTAACTCGTTGGGTACTAAAACTATCATCCCACATATCGATCATGGGATATGGAGGTGATGTAACCACCAATGCAACAGATTCATTTTGTATCTCTTGCATCATGGTAGCCGAAGCATTATAGAGTTTGTGTTCAGTCCTCATGATATTCCTTATCAGTAGTTTTCTTCAATAAACCAACATTATCTGGCTGGCAAATCAATCAAGGAGTTTCTCATCTTGCCCTTTCATATAGCCGAGATAAGATTTGCACTGCGACAGTTTCGAACACCATTCTGATTGTTTAGATTTTAAGATTGGGATTCAGATATATCCCAAAACCTATTGAAGAAAGCCATAAACTTCTCGATTACCGTCTCACGCTTGAGAGTTCTTTCCCCGGTCTTGGAAAATCTTGTTACCGCAGGCAAAACCGCTGATAGAGCAGTCCCTGTGGTTTGCACATAGCCATCTCGGAAAGCATTGTTAATATACTTGTAGGTTTCGTCTTTATCCAAGCCTTCTTCGCTGATGATCTTATCCAGCTCCTCCCGCTTCTTCTTATCGATGAAATCATGCCAATCTGTATCCACGTCTGTAGCAGGATTCAAGCCGGCGATAAATTGCTGGATCAGGTCTTTTTTGTTGCGCAGTTCGATGCTGGAATCTATCGCCTTATTGATATTGATGATGATCTCCTGATCCTTTTGGTTGCCGTCATGATACTTCTTGATCAGCTCCAGGATGTAATCGATATTGATCTCCACCTGCTTGATCAGTTCCATTTCAAAGACCAGATCATCATTCACGTTTTCGGCATCGCCTTTGTCTTTCTTGCGGAACTCGTTGTAGAGATCTATGTATTTGCTATGATAATCCTGCACTTCCCGGTCGGAAAGGATTTCCTTGCCGATGAATTCGTCAAAAGTGCTCAGGATATTGCGAAGCTTGAGGATGGAACCATATAGCCTTATAAACTCTTTTTGCTTGCCTTCTCCGATGATCTGCTGCTCGATGGGGAAAGCTTCCTTTAGATCGGAGATCAATTCCACATAGCCGGGGATCTTCTTCCCCTCGGCAAGATAGCCATCGTAATAATCCTCAAAGGACTTGAGCAGTACTATGCCGCCCGCTTCCCGGTCGCCAAACAGCGCGATGCTTTCATTGGTAGCTCTTTCCAGATTGCGGAAACAGACGATATTGCCAAAGGTCTTGATAGTGTTGAGGATTCTGTTTGTGCGGGAAAAAGCTTGTAAAAGCCCATGCAAGCGCAGGTTTTTATCCACCCAAAGTGTATTGAGGGTAGTGGCGTCAAAGCCGGTGAGGAACATGTTGACTACGATCAAAAGGTCCAGCTCCCGGTCTTTCACTCTCTGAGACAGATCTTTATAGTAGTTCTGAAACTTGTCGCTTGATGTATCAAAGTTCGTCTTGAACAGCTTGTTATAATCCCCTATGGCATTATCCAGAAAGTCCCGTGAGCTTTGATCCAGCCTGCTGGTATCCTCAAGGTTTTCGTCATCCAGGATGCCGTCCGGCTCCGGATCATCTTCGTTTACCGTAAAGCTGTAGATCAGCCCTACCTTCAGCCTTTTATCGCTTGGCAAAGCAGCCATCTGCTTTTGAAACTCCGCGTAATACCTTTTTGCCATATCGATCGAAGCCACCGCAAAGATAGAATTGAAGCCTGCCAATCTTCTATCTTTCAATTGATAATGGCTGTTGCGCTTGGTCTTTTGATCAAAGTGCTCCAGGATGTAGCCCACGATGTTGGCAATCCGCTCAGGAGCTGCCAAAGCTTTCTCTCTGTCTATATCCCACACTTTTTGATCGGGGATGTCCTCCTGCTCTCTGAAGGTGCTGATATAGTCTATCCTAAAGGGCAATACATTGCGATCCGTGATCGCGTCCACGATGGTGTAAGTGTGCAGCTTATCGCCAAAAGCCTGCTCTGTGGTGCGCAGGATGTTTGTCCCGCTGCTGTTGGCATTTGCGGCAAAGATCGGGGTTCCGGTGAAGCCAAAGAGATGATAACGCTTGAAGCTCTTGGTGATGGCTGTGTGCATATCCCCAAATTGTGAGCGGTGACATTCATCAAAGATGATCACTACACGCTGATGATACACCGGGTGCTGCTTATACTTCTTGATCAGGATCGCCAGCTTTTGGATCGTGGTGATGATGATGCGTGCTTGGGGGTCTTCCAATTGCTGCTTCAGCTTTGCCGTGCTGGTGTTGCTGTTTGCAGCGCCTTTCTCGAACTTATCGTATTCCCTCATGGTCTGATAGTCCAGGTCTTTACGATCCACCACAAAGAGCACTTTGTCGATATAGGGCAGCTTGCTGGCAATCTGCGCGGTCTTGAATGAGGTCAGCGTCTTCCCGCTTCCGGTGGTGTGCCACACATAGCCCCCGCCCTGGATCTTGCCATAGTTTTTGTAGTTGTTGGCTTGCTCCAGCCTTTGCAGGATGCTTTCTGTGGCTGCTATCTGATAAGGACGCATGGCAAGCAGTTGCTTATCCGAAGTAAAGACGCAGTATTTGGTGATCAGGTTCAAAAGCGTATGCTTGGCAAAGAAGGTCTTGCCAAAATCCATCAAATCCGGAATCGGGCGGTTCCGGGCATCTGCCCACCAGGAAGTAAACTCAAAGCTGTTGCTGCTGCGCTTGCCCTTTTTGTGCGAACTCTTACTTTGCTCTTTGATATGACAAAATCTGGTAGTATTGCTGTAATACTTGCTATGAGTGCCATTGGAGATCACAAAGATCTGGATGTATTCAAAGAGACCGCTACCCGCCCAAAATGATTCACGATTGTAGCGATTGATCTGGTTGAAGGCTTCTTTGAGCTCCACGCCCCGGCGCTTGAGCTCGATGTGCACCATGGGAAGGCCGTTTACAAGGATGGTGAGGTCATAGCGATTGCTGCGCAAGCCCGCATCCGTGCTGTATTGATTGAGCACCTGCAAGCGGTTGTTGTGAATATTATCCTTATCGATCAAGCGGATGTTTTTCGTGGTCCCATCATCGCGGGTGAGCAGCTGAACATGATCTTCCTGAAGGATTGCTGTCTTTTCCTCGATGCCATTATTGGGATTTGCCAGCTTGGAGGCAAAAAAGCTCTGCCATTCTTCATCGGAAAAACGGTAGCTATTCAAAGCCTCCAGTTGCGCGCGCAGATTGGCTATCAGCTCTTCTTCGCTGCCAATCTTCAGATGTTCATAAGCCTGAGCTTGCAGCAGCTTGATCAGCTCCCGCTCCAGCTCACTCTCGGATTGATACCCCGCTCTCTGCTGCTTTGGGGGATTGTATTCCGCCACTACCGTGCTTTCAGAGCTTTGAACTACAAGGTCGTATTGCATCTATGCCTCCTGCTTATCCGCTATGTTCTTGAAGCTTAAAAGCTTCCCGCGATAGTATTCATATTGCTTGCGCCGG
>ERZ795030.1331-NODE-1331-length-34072-cov-6.223594_pt1 | contig 34072 bp, 29 predicted proteins | sample MGYA00375122_ERZ795030 | MGnify/ENA primary metagenome ERZ795030 (study PRJEB30165, sample SAMN05720146) | activated sludge metagenome | isolation source: anaerobic digester from wastewater treatment plant | place: Japan | collected 2015-04-20 ... | reverse complement strand
ACCTCATCGGAGGTAAACTCGATTTCAGGCTACCCACATGAAACAGCGAGGAACCCATTCTTTTTTGGGCTCATCCGATTCTTGCGCACTTCCTGAACTTGCTATCGCACTACTGCTTCTCCATTTCCAAGAATTCATTAAGCCCATTCCTATAGAAGCCACCCTTAATGAATTCCCCTTCCTATGCCTCTCGATGAACCTTCCACCCCTTGCCTGCGGATTTGATTCAATTATGGGACAGGGTCACGCCCACACAATTATAAAGGGTTTCCACAAACGCCCTCGGGTCCAGACGCTTCCCTGCATTGAGAAATAGAAATTGGCGGAACTCTGACTCAAAATATGATAAGGGTACAGCTGGTCGGGCAAGGCACTCCCGCATCAGGGATAATAAATGCACATCTTCAGGAAATTGGTTCCCGTCACCGACAAAACGATCCTCATCGTAGATGACGAGGAAGATTTCTGTCATTTGGTCAAGCTCAATCTGGAAGCAACCAATCACTACAAAGTCCTGACGGCTTACAACGGTCGAGATGGGATCGACATGGCGATCCAGCATCAACCCGACCTGATTCTGCTGGACATTATCATGCCGAAAATGTCGGGAACAGAGGTCGCCGACGTGCTGCGAAACCATGAATCGACCAAGGGCATCCCCATCATTTTTGTGACGGCCATTTTCACCCGAAGCCAGGTTGGCGCCTCAGAGTACCAGATTGGAGAAAATTACTTCCTTTTCAAACCTATCACGTTCAATCAGTTGCTCCGAGAGATCGGCGCCAAGCTCGGATAAGAAGCCGAAGCGTCAAAACGAAATGCTTCAGTAAAAGGAGGCGATCTTGGTTTTCGGCCAGCGCCAGGGAATCAGCATGGAAACCCTCTGCTTAGATCGGACAACCGTTACCAACAAAAGCACACCCCACAATCATAGCCTGCGCGATCCTTTCTCGTTTGAGACGGCTGAACGGAATATAATACCCATAGCTGAGGAAGTACGAAAGGCCGGACAGGAAATCGCGGCGAGTTCCTTTTTGCTCTTTGCGAACAAGTCGAATGCCGTCAGCGAGCAGTTCGTTGGCTGGTCATGTGAGGCGGCATCCGCCGCGCTGATTGATGCGGACGGCAACAAGACGGCGACCTTCTCATCGATCATCTTGGCCGGTGACCGCGCGGGCATAACTGCAGATGGGCTCATTCCAGCGGATAGCGCCGGAGCCGTCTTCCACGGACACGTAAGCAGGCCATGACGTACATTAAGTTTAAGGAGCGTGAATCATGGTGATCGACTGTCATTACCATTTAGAAGAGCGTCTTCTCACTGTAAATGAATTGCTGCAGAAAATGGATCAGTCCGGTGTCGATAAAACCGCCCTAATGGGACTTCAAATTGATCCCTACCCCGAACCAAGCAGGTTGCTCATATCGTTACTGCAGGTACTTCTCTTCAGGCGCCCTTTTAGGTGCATTGGAAAATCATTTATCGCAAACTTCACCAATGACGGGATAAAAATTCTTGGCAACAATTATCCTCTAAGATTCGATCCTGACAACGAGCCCGTATTCAATCTTGTTCGCGCGCACCCGGATAGATTCCTGGGATGGGTGTTCGTGAACCCCAAAGGCAAAAAGAACCCGGTCGCAGAATTTGAAAAATGGAAAACATCCGCAGGGTGTATCGGGGTCAAGGCACATGCATTCTGGAATCATCATACTCCGCTTGAATTAAAGCCCGTGGCTGAAAAGGCCGCTGCGGCAGGGCTACCATTGATTATCCACCTTGGCTACGGTTTAGAAGGCGATTATCCCGCCCTGCTGGATGCGATACCTGGCCTGAAGCTGATTATTGCCCATGCCGGCTTTCCGGGCTATTCGGATACATGGAAGGATATCCTCCACAGGAAAAATGTATACGTTGACCTTTCGCAAACGAGCTACGTTGGAGTGAACATCTTAAAGAACGCAGTAGAGTATCTCGGCGCAGAGCGCTGCGTGTTTGGCACTGACGGGCCCTACGGATTTCATGGCAAGGATGGGAAATTCGACTATGGCCTCATAAAAAGGAGGATAGAAACGATATTTACCGACTCAGGAATACGCAAAAGGCTTCTTGGCGAGAATTTTCAGGAACTGTCTGGGATAATTTAAACGTGACTTAGGACTTTTCAGCCCTAGCACTAATGAGATCATTTCCTAAGCTTCCCTAAATATAGACAAGTTAAAAGTAGCGTGTGAGATAAAGTCGCGTGGTTGATGGGTCGGGAGTGCCAATCCCGGGTTGGTTTCCAAATTTTCGATCGTCTGCCGGACGGGTAAGCCGACAGGCCCGGCCGCCGGGCGGAATCAGGAGGAAAGCATGCAGGACGCATCGACGCACATCGCGGTCATCGACATCGGCCGGACCAACAAGAAACTGCTCCTCTACGATCTGAAGCTCAACCCGGTAGACGGCGCCTATGCCACGATCGCCGATATTCCCCACGGGAACGAGAATCACGAGCCGATCGACGCAACGGCCGCCTGGTTCTTGAACGCGCTCGCGGACATGGCCGCGAGCCACCGCATCGCCAACATCACGATCACGACGTACGGCGGCGCATTTGTCTGCCTGGACGAACAGGGGCGCGTGGCGCTGCCGCCCCTCTCCGGCTCCACCGATCCGGGCGAGGACGTTCAGGCGTCCTTCGACGCGCTCATCGGCGATCCTCGCCGGATCCAGCGTCGAATGGCCACGCCCCGGATGCCGTTTCTCAGCGTCATGGCGCGCGGGATCCACTATGTCAAGGAGCGCTATCCGGAGCTGTTCGCCCGGACCCGGACCCTGATCAACCTGCCCCAGTATTACGGCTATCTGCTCACCGGTCAAACGGGAAACGAGAGAACCTACATGGGAACCCACACGGCCCTGTGGGACTTCGAGCGGATGGACTGGTCCGAGGTGCGCGAGCGGCTGGGGGTGGAGGCGCTGATTCCTCCGACGCTTTCCCGGGCCTGGGACGTTCTGGGAACGTTGACTCCCGAGGTGGCCCGGAAAACCGGGCTCTCCCCCGAGGTCCGCGTGACGATGGGCATTCACGACTCCAACGCCGCCATGGTGCCCTTTCTGATCAAGCAGCCGGAGGATTTCATGCTGGTGTCCACCGGGTCCATGTGCGTGGTCATGCATCCCGAACCCGGCGTGAGATTCCGGGAGGAGGATTTCGGCGAGATGGTTTACTACAACCTGAACGCCTTCGACGGCGTCTTCAAGACGGCGCTCTTCGTGGCCGGACTGGAGTTCGACATTTATATGGGACTTTTGGGGGGGCGCCACGGCCGGCAGGACCCGCCCGACATCGACCCGGAGCTGCTCGCGGACATCCTCGGCCGCCGGGAGGAATTCATCCTGCCGGCGATCGTCCCCTTCGGCATGTACCTGAACTCCCCGGCCCGTCTCGTCGAAGGGGATCAGGTTTATCCCCTGGGAGATGTCTTTTCGGGCAAAGGCCCGCGCTTTCTGGACGATTACGAGCGGTCCTGCGCCCTGCTGACACTCAGCATGGCCCTCCATACCCGCAAGGCCATGGAGCGGGCGGGCCATGCGCCGGGCATGCCCGTCATCATCGAGGGGGGATTCTCCCACAACGCCCTGTATACGCGCTTAATCGCGTCGCTCGCTCCGGAATCCCCCGTGATGCTCACCGGCCTGAAAGAGGCCTCCGCCTTTGGCGCCGCCCTGCTGGGATTGGCCGCCCACGAGGGCGTGTCTCCGCATCGGCTCGCGGAGCGCTTCACGCTGACGACCACCCGGGTGCCGCCTTTCGAGTTGCCGAACTTGCGGGCCTACGTCGAAACTTTTGAACGGCGGACGCAAGGCTGAGCGGGACGATATTATGCTTCTCCTGTTGCCGGTTATCGGACCTTGGCGAGAATGCCGGCGGCGAATGCCCGCGCGTCGCTGAGGTCCGCCTCGTCGGGATGGGCATCCGCTCCCACGGCCTCTTCCGCCCACTGCCGATGCTCCGGCTTTGCCCGCAGCAAGGCGATGATCTGGGGGTCCACCTTGCCCCGGCAACCGAAAGTCCCCAGGACCTTGGCCCGGGGCACCATGCCGATGGCGCTCTCGATGGCCTGCTTCGGAAGCGACCCGCCGCGCAGCGATCCATGGGTGCAGAAGAAAGCAACCTTCTGCCCGTCCGGCAGATTCTTGAGAAGACCGTGCACCTTGACAGGCACGCTGTGCGCCTGCACGGGAAACCCGCAAAACACGACGTCATAGCCCGTCACGTCCCGGACGTCGTGAACGGGAAGAAGTTCCTTGTCCGCCGGCAGACTGTCGTAAATGGATCGAGCCACCTTTTCCGTATTACCCGTCTGGGAGTAATACGTGACCAATGCCTTCATCTTTCCTCCTTCTGAGTCTGTGATTTACGGGGGGTCGTCCCCCGATGCGCCGGGCGCGACTCGGAAGTCAACTCGAACAGAGAGCCGCCCTCTTCGGTTCCGTCGCTCCCGGAAGCCCCACACTTCATAGGGGAATTCCCCGCCCTTGTCAAGATGGGCCACGGACACCTCCACCCCGGTGGTCTGAAGGGTCTTTTCGGCCATTCTTCGCGCCGGCCGCTGGGGGTGATGCCTCCCGGCCGACCGAGTCAAAGCGCGGGAGGGGGGCGCGTCTCTTTCCGATCCCTCATCGAGGGTTTCGAGAATCTTGCGTCTGCCCCGGAGCGGTTTCGGTTCCGGAGGGGGTGAGTTTCAGGTTGAAGAAACGCGCGGCGCTGCCGCCCAACAGGTTGTTGATCTCGATCTCCGAGAAAGCATAACCGAAGGCCGCCCCGTTCTTGCCGGCATCCTTGATGACCTGCGCGAACTCCCTGTCGGGGACAATCTGGCTGTACATGGGTCCGTCCGTGGCCCACATTACCTTTTCGGAAGAGATTGTATCCAGGACCGTCCTCAGAATCCCGTAGAACCGCCGGGGATGTTTCGATTCGCCCTGCCAGCCGGAGATGTCCAGAAACACGTTGGTGTTAACCTCCGCGATGCCGATGGCTTCAGGCCATAGCCGGAACCCCATGTGCGCCATGCAGAAGTTGGTCTGCGGAAAATCGGCGGCCAACTCGTCGACGAACATGGGCAGACAGAACTTACTTTTGAGCGGGGTGGCGATGGGACCCGTGTGGAGGACAACCGGCACGTTCAATTCCGCCGCCTTCTCGTAAAGGGGGTAGCAGATTTTGTCGTTAGGGTAAAAACCCGAACCCGGGTGCAGCTTCAGGGCAACCGCGCCGAATCCGGACACGCCCCGCTCCAGCAGCGCCACTGCGTCCTTTCGGCGGGGATCGACGCTGACGGAGCAGTACATCCGGCCCTTGTATTTCCGGGCGATGTTCCACATGGTCTCGTTTTGAAGCTGGTAGGGGACGACCGGCTCCGAGCAGCGGTCGGCGAGGCCGAAATCAATAGGGTGGATGATGCAGATGTCGATGCCGTCCCGCTCCATGGCGGCGATGCGCTTTTTGCCTTCACCATCCCAGAAGGTGACGAAGATGCTGTTGCGGATAACATCTTTATCGATACCGCTGATGTCGGCGCCGATCCTGGCGACCCCTTGCAGAAACTCTTCGGGACGCCAGCCCTCTTCGAGAATATGGACGTGGGAATCGATGATCATGAATCACCTCCGGGTTTCTATGGGGCAGCCTGGATCTGTGCCTCGATGGCCTCCACCCTCCCGGCCGCTCGGCTGTAGAAGCGTGATGCGGAGATGAAGGCGGCGGCGGCGGCGAGGCTGAAGACCGGCATGACGGCCATGGCCGTGCCCAGGGTATAGTGATCGGAAATCGAACCGATGACGATGGGGCCGAGGGAGCTTCCCAGCAGGTTCTGAATGACGACGTTGAGGCTGAAATAGGTTGCCCGCAGACCGGGGTTGGAGACGTCCTGGATGATCGCCATGGCGCCCGAAACGAAGGCCACGGCGGTGATGCCCGCAAAGATCAGCATGACGTATTGGACGGTTCCCTGAAGGACGGCGAAGGACAGGAAGAGGGCGATTGAGGTGATCAAGGAGGACAGGGCGATGAAATAGGGCCGGCCGTTCGGTGTCTTCTTCATCCAGAGATCGGCGAGAAAGCCGCCGAGGGGAGCGCCGATGATGGACATGAGCATGACCATGCCGCCCATGAAGCCGGCCTGTCCGGCGGGGATGTGGTACGTCCGCTGGAAATAGGAGGGCAACCAGGTGCTGAGGGACGTGGTGACGAAGACGCTGGCGGCGAAGCCCATGTAGATGAGTAAGAGCGTCCTGTTTCCCAGGATGTCTCTGGCAACCGTCCCGACGCCGACCTTGTCCCCAGCCCCGCTTTCCGCTTGGCCCAGCGTGTCGGCCAGGGAAACGGTTTTATAATCCTTGACCCGGAAGAACAGGAGCGCGATGAAGAACCCGGGAATGGCGACGAGGCCGAAGGCATGCCGCCAGCCCCAGCGCTCCGCGATCACGGCCCCCAGGGCGGTTCCGATCGCGATCCCCAGCGGAATCGCGGCATTCCAGATGCCGAGCATCAGTGCTCGTTTCGCCTTGGGGAAGGTCGTGGAGATGAGCGTGGCGCCGCCCGGCGCGTACCCCGCCTCGCCGATGCCGATCGCCGTCCGGGCGGCGAAGAGCTGGGTGAAGTTCCGGGTGAACGCGCAGGCGACGGAGGCAACGCTCCAGAAGATCGCCATGATGGCGATGCTGTTTTTCCGGCTCCAGCGGTCGATCAGGATGGAAACGGGCAGGGTGAAGATGACGATGGACCAGTAAACGGCGGAGACGAGCATGCCGCACTGTAGGTCGGTGAGTTCCCAGTCGGCCTTGAGGAACGGAAAGACCGAGACCACGACCTGCCGATCGATGTAATCGAACATGTACAGGAGGAAGAGCAGGACGTAGGCATAATAGGCCTTCCCCCGGGAAATGGGCAGGGGCGCCCCGGCGGCGGGATCGTGGGGGTTCTGCGTTTGGTCGGTCATGGTCAGGTTTGCTTCCCCGGTGATGAGAGTTATCTCAAATCCCTCGTCGCGTCAAGATGAACCTGCGGGAGGGAGCGGCCGCGCCCACGGAGAGGGTGTAGCAGCGCATGAAGCCCGGCGGATTGTAACATGCCCGGAGCCGCAGATTAGAACATCAATTGCCCGTCGGATGCGCCGTGTGACTTGTATTGATCTCGATAAACTCTGCCGCCGAACTTCTTTTCTTGATCTTCTTGTTGCTGGCCTGGCCGTCGCGGAAGCTCGCCGTCGTCAAATTGTCTGATGAGGCACGTTTCCAGATTTCTGGACATTTCTTGCGTCAGTTTTGTCCTGATGAAGATAATTGCGGTCTGCCCCTGGCGTCGTTCGTGTCCTTTTTCCCGAACTCATGAGTTACAGAGACGGAGGAGATACAGAGGACGCAACGCCCGTCCTTTCTCACTTTCCAGGTGGTGCCGGGGGGCTCGGGGAAGCATTCTTTTTTGAGTTCATCCGATTCTTGGGTATTTCCTGAAAGAAAGCGAGCGGATTTTAAACGGCCATCCATGCTTTCGAAGCATTATCGTGGAAAAATCTGCTTGAACTATTTATGGTTTAGGTGCACAAAAACAGTAACGTCTATCGGTAACCTACATCATAACCCCTTTCCCCTAATTGAATGCCCTGCGTTCAAAAGAAAAAGGATGTTGTGCAAAAAACGCTGCACATCAGTATGATCAGCCGATCCGGCCATGACCGATCGGGGGAGGTTGCCATGAGAAGAGAATACGGGTTCGGTGTGCTATGTTGTGTCCTGGGTTTTCTCGTCGGTATCTGCTTTGTCGGTCAGGTAGAGGGACGCATCTACTATAGGTGTGGTAACGGCCATGATGAACCGACCTGCGAGGATCACGGTGGCTATCTATGCAAGAAAGACAATAAGGTGGGCAAGAAACTCACCGATTGCCTGAAGTTCGACGGAGCGGTCTGGGAAGATAGACCGCCATTTTGTGGCGATGGTTGGATTGAGGGGATCGAAGAATGCGACGACGGACAGTGGAACAGTGATTCCCTCCCGAATGCCTGCCGGACGGATTGCCGACGCGCCCATTGCGGCGACGAGGTGCACGACAGGGGGGAAGACTGCGATAATGGTCGCAGAAATTCGGATATCGTGCCCAATGCCTGTCGCACAAGCTGCCGGTTCCCAAGTTGCGGGGACGGCCTGCATGATTTCGATTACGGCGAGGCGTGCGACGACGGCAACCAGGACGAATCCGACGGTTGCCGGTCGGATTGCAGGACCTGCACCCGGTTGACCGGAAACGTCTTTGTCAATGCCGAAACGTTTTTTCTCTGCAAAGGCGACTACTCTGTCGCCAGCTACCCGGATGCCGGGGCGATCATCGTCCAAAATGAAAACTATGGGATCGTGGTCGACTGCGCCGGGGCAACCCTGCATGGTTCAGGAGATGGAGCCGGCATCTTTGTTCGGAATACGTCTGCGACCATCCGCAACTGCGTGATTACCGGCTATGCGGCCGGGATCCGGGCTGTCAATTCACATGTGGTGATCGAGGCTAGCAACCGTTTGACCGGCAACACCCGGGGCATCGTGCTGGAGAACTCGACTCGGTCTGATTCAACAAAGGCCGTGACGCCCATGGTGGGCATGCCCAAGGGCGCCGCGAAGGGGATGCGTCCGGAAACCTCCCCTGACGGTGGTAAAGCGGAATCGGCAAAGATTGCCTCCCCTCCGATCCGAGCGCGGACCGGGCTATCGGCTGCCCCTCCCTCTCCAGGTGCTAGACTGCCATTGACCGTTGCCAAACCGGTGCCGGCGGTGCCCCCCAGCGCGAAGGTCGTTGCGGAAGGAAAACGGGTTTTCCTCAATCTTAACGTGGCCGTGGCCCGGGCGGAAGTCTATGCCGGGAACAGGCTCGTGGGTCGGCTCCCGAGTGGAAACCGTCTCGAAATCACCAACCACGTTCCGAAAGCTGTGCGGGGAGAACTGATACTGCACTATTTTGATGCGAGGGGGACCAAGACCGTGCAAGCTGTAAAAATCGGTTCGGACAGGAAATAAACTGTCGTAAGATGGTGCGTAGTTGACAGCTTGTGTAAAGATGGCTACGAAGGAAAACTTCCTGTAGTCTTCTTTTTTGATTTTATAATTCGAGGGTCGGTGAGTCGACAGTCCAAAGGATACTGGAGGACTTATGAATCTCAATCCATTACTGGAGCCGAAAACCATGGCTGTTATCGGCGTATCGGCGACAAACGAACGCCATCCCGCGAATGTGATTTTCGATAAGAATAATCACCGCTATCCCGTGGAGGTTTTTGCCGTCAATCCGAAAGGGGGTCAGCTTCATGAGGAAACGCTGTACGCGCGCATCGGCGATCTTCCCAAAAAAATCGACTTGGCCGTGATTGCCGCGAGGGCTGAGTTTGTTCCCGCCGTCTTTACGCAATGCATCAAAGCGGGCGTGAAGTCGGCGGCCGTGATCTCGGGCGGTTTTACCGAAGGCGGCCGCGAGGATTTGCAGGATAAAATTGTCGCCATGGCGCGCGAAGCGGACTTCCCGTTTATCGGCCCGAACTGTCTGGGCATTTTCTCGCCGTTTCATGTGGACACTTTCTTTCTGCCGATTGAACGCATGATTAAACCGAACAACGGCTCCGTCGCTCTGATCAGCCAGAGCGGAGGCATTCTAGTCGATCAGATGATCAAGTTCAGTCAGCAGGGCGTGGGCATGTCCAAGGCCATCAGCATCGGTAACAAGGCTTTCGTCAAGGAAATAGACCTGCTGCGCTACCTGATGACCGATCCGGTAACGAAAGTTGTTGCTTTCTACGTGGAAGGTTTTGCCGAAGGCGAGGGCAGGGATTTCGTGCTGGCCGCGCAGCGGTCGCCCAAGCCGGTTATCATCATGAAGTCCGGCAAAAGCGAGGCGGGACACCGAGCGGTATCGAGCCACACGGCGTCCATGGCGGGCGATTATGCAAGTTTCAAGGCGGCCGTCGCGCAGCACAGCATTCTGGAAGCGGCCAACGAACAAGAACTGGTTTCTTTTTGCGAGGTGCTGAGCGTCTATCAGCATTCAATCGACGGCAAGACCGGCATCATCACGGCCAGCGGCGGTCATGGGGCCATGGCGGTTGACGCCTGTGTCACGGAACAAATGTCCGTGCCGGAGTTATCGCCGGATCTCAAAGATAAACTCAAAGATGCTGTGTCCGAAAGTGTCCGGACAATCGCCTCTTTCGGGAATCCGGTGGATTTGACGGGCAGCGCGACGGATGACGATTTTGTGGCCTGCGCCAAAATCATGGGCGCGTCGGATGAGATTGACTGCATTGTGTTCTTATTGCTGCCGTATATTCCGGGGGTCACGCTGGATATCGGCGTCAGACTGAGTCAGGTCTGCAAAAAATATAAAAAGCCCATCATCGCCTATGTTCCGCATGTTGAAAAATACAACATGATGATTGACGGCTTTGAATTAAACGGCATCCCGGCTTCGTCTTCCATCGAGGGAGCGGTACTGATGGCCAAAGCCCTGGCGAGGAACTGAACATGTTGAATAGAGAAATTAAAACCATTCTGGAGAAGTCGAAAAACTGGGGATGGGTCCTGGAGCCGGACGCGAAACGGATTTTTTCCATGAGCGGGTTTCAAACACCAATGTACGCAGTGGTGAAAAAGCCCCAGGAGGCCATCGCGGCCGCTCATGCCATCGGCTACCCTGTCGTGGTCAAAATCGTATCGCCGGACATCATTCACAAGTCCGATGTCAGAGGGGTGGTTGTCGGCATAAAAGACGATGATCGGCTCGTGGCCGCACTGGAAAAATTCCGCAAACTGCCGGGATTTGTCGGGATGCTCATTGACGAAATGGCCGGAGGGCTTGAATTGATCATGGGAGCCAAAAACGATGAGCAATTCGGTCCCATGATTCTTCTTGGGTTCGGCGGGGTGGGTGTCGAAATATACAAGGATATTTCCCTGCGGATGGCGCCGCTTAAGAAACCGCATGTGGAAGACATGATGCGGGAACTCAAAGCCTACCCGCTGCTGACCGGCTATCGCGGTGCAAAGCCCGTAAACATCGCGGCTGTCCAAAAAACATTGATTCGTTTTTCGACCTTGATGATGGACATGAAAGATTATTTTGAATCGGTGGATTTGAATCCGGTGATGTGCGGCGAAAAAGTGTGTACCGTCGTGGACGCCAGAATCATGCTGAAAAACACCCGCTGATTCCGGGTGGATGTGAGATAAAGATCTGAAGCTTAACCCGGGTTGACGGCGCCTATGCCACGATCGACGATATTCCCCATGGGAACGAGAATCACGAGCCGATCGATGCAACGGCCGCCTGCTTCCGGACACGGGTTCTCGCCCGGCGCCGCTGATGCTCACCGGCACATCTCGCGGCTTCATCCCGTTGCGTCTTCGGGAGGCGCTTCTTGGACCCCTTTTCTTCCGTAAGGAATGCCCAGCTTCTTCATCCGGCTTCTTAATGTACTTGGATGAACTTTGAGCAGGGTGGCCGCTCCGGCCGGTCCGTGCAACACCCTGTGGGTAACTCGGAGCACGCGTCGGATATAACGGGCCCATGAAGAGCGTGTACAGCAAATAAACAAACGGACCGACGCCGGGACGTTTCCTGCCCGGCGTCGGTGCCTTTCCCGGAAGGCCGAAGGATCACGCGCCCCGTATTGATGATCTTTTTCTTCCCCCAGTCACCGCGTCCGACAATTTTTTACTTCCGCAAAGCGTTTACATCCGACCTTTTCTCCATAAGATGCTTGACAATGCCGCTCTGTCTTCCCGCATTGCTGACGAGAGATTAGGCCGAACTCCCGGGCCGACCGCATCGAAGCGGAACGCATCGGAGGTCGCCCTTTGTCTTTCCGCGAAATTACACATAAACCGCGGGGAATAAAAACACGAAAAACGGGATGGGGTTTGATCGGAAACGGTCAATAAACGGCTGTACTCCGGCTTGACATGTGGTAAAGGGATGAACGTAAGACAACGTCTATGGAGGGTTGGACATGCAGAGCGCTTTCCCTGATATAAACATCAAAAGACTTTTCAAACAGACGGTCATTCTTGCGTCAATTTTATTTTCTTTGCTGACGGCGCTGCCGGAGGCCCTGGCCCAGCCGGTCGTGCTGGATGCCGGCATGAATCCCGGCCAAACCGTGTGGGCGTTCGACCGGGAGGCATACGACGCCGACAAAGAAGTAACGTTCTGGTTTCGCGTTCAAAAACAGAGCATCCTGAACAGGTTCGGCAGTTTTGACTATCACTTCAATACACGGGTTTTTCGGCCTGACGGCTCGGAGGTTTGGAATACAACCTACGGATTTAACGACGAAGGGTATGCCGAAGAGAAATTGACATTCCCCGTTTTTTTCTATGACAGGAGTCCGAACAAGTTATCTCCGGCGTTCGGCACGTGGAAAGTTAGAACGGCGGTTGTGGAGAGGGGGTCCAAAAGGGAAGTTTCCGTCAGGGAATATTCCGTCGCCTTCACCGATGGAAAGAAGCAGCCGCCTCCATCGGATGTCCGTTCCTCCTGGAAAGGCGGCCATCCCTTTTCCGTTCCTTCCTTTCAATACAAGCAATGGCGCTTGAAGAGCTGGGGCATTGGGATCTATGACGAAGTTTCCATAGGCTCGAATACCCATGACAGGGAAGTTAGAGCGGTTGATGTCAGAGACACTTTTTCCGTCAATGAAGCGATCAGCGCCTGGGGCAAAGGACACAAGTTCGGCGCAATGCTGGAAGGACCGCCCGTCAGCACTTACGTCAACAGCAACAATCTGCCACTATATGTTTTCGGGTATATCCTTAAGCATCCCGACGGGGACAACAACGGGCTGGATCCGCGATACCGCACAAGTTCATATTGCAACAATCCCGGGGCCGTTCTTTTCACTTTCGACGTCAGGAAACCGGGGCGTTACCGCATCGAATTCCTGCTTCGTGAGCGCGACAAACCCGCCTGGGAGGAATCGTCCTGGGTGCCTATCGGCGGCCTCGACTTTACCCTGACGCGATAGAAGGCTAATTCTGCCCCTGGATCAGGGTGAGCGGAAAATCCATGCCGCGCATGTCGGCCACGGGGAACTGCGCCTCGTTCTTGTACTTCCTTGTCAGCTCGGGCAGCTCTTCGTCCAGATAGGTTTTCAGTTTCAAGACTGTGACGGTTTTGCCGCCGCCGGCCGCTTTTCCCTGCAGGCCCTCGAGCAGCGTGTGCGTGAAGACGCCGTGCCCAAGCTCCTTTACTTCCGCAGCGTACTGATCTTTCGTGGAGGCGGCGATCACGTGCACGCCGATGGACCTGGACAATTGCGCGAGGGCCTTGCGGTCTTCGAAGCCTCGAAAGGCGATGAGCGCCGCTCCCGATTTGCAGGAGTCGATGAGGACGAGGATCTTCTGCGCACTGATTTCCCTGATGATGCCGGCGAGCTCTGCGGACGACAGACCTTTGTTTTTGACCTCTTCCTCGCGTTCCGGATACGCCAGCTCATACGGGAGGAAATACCACTTATCGGATACGTTCTCGCCGTGCCCCGCAAGGTAGAGCACGACCGCGTCCTGCGGTTGGCTGGCCTGGAGCTGTTTGAGCCTCGCGACAATGTTCGCCTTCGTTGCCTGCTCGTTGTAAATTTCGGTCACCTCGACCTTTTTGAACAGCCGCTGTCCGTTTTTCCGGAAAAAACCCGCCACCCCCCTGGCGTCTGGCTGCGCATAGTTGAGGTTCAGGGCCTGATTCCTGTATCGGTTGATCCCCACCGCCACAACGTAAAGCGAGATTTCCTTGGCGGGCGCGCTCAGCCTGACGATGAGTTCGGCGGGATGGGACTCCGTCCGATCCCTGCTGAAGCCGACGGCCTTGAAGGTATTGTCTCCGTCCACGAGCAAGACGCGGTATTCTTTCGTTATCCCGGCACCGCCGGGCACAATCTTCAGGGCGCGGGTGTCCCCGCCGACGGCCTTGCCGTTGTGATAGAGCCGCACCTCATCGATGCCGCCGCCCGTGTCCTTGACGGAGATCTGGACGCTGACGGTGTCGGTGCTGAATTCCGATCCGGGTAAGGGCGAGACGATGCGCACCTCCGGCGGCGTCTGGATGCCCTGCCGGATATCCGCCGTGGCCTCGACTTTCCTCCCCTGCAGAGCGGAGGCGACGTACCGGGGGTTGAAGAAGGTCTCGAAAAAATGGTCGATGGAGTAGGCCTGGTTGCCGACGCGCACGTTCAAATGCTTCGCGCCGTTCGCCGACGCATTGAAATATCCTTCGGGCGTCATGGTGATCCATTCGCCGTCGGGGAAGCTCAGGAAGCGCGCGATCTCGGCGCCCATGGCGGTGTCCAGCACGATCGCCGGCCCGTCGTCGCCCGTCGATATGATCTGCCTGCCGTCGGGGGAAAACCCGATCGTCCGGACGCCGTTCTTGTGTGCGGCGCAAGACACCCTTTCTCTTCCCGTCGCCGCATCCCATATCACGATTCCGCCGTCCGCGTCGCCCGCGGCCAGCAGTCGCCCATCATCGGAAAACTGCATCTCCCATAGAATTCCGCGCCCCTTGAAGGTTCTTGCGAGGCGACCCGTGGCCACGTCGATCAGCGAAAGGGTATCGGTATCGTTATTCTCATTATGATTTCCGAAGAGAACCGATCGGCCGTCCGGGGAGAACGTGAAGTACAGCATGGACCGCACGTTGCGGAACGTGGCGATCTCGCGGTTCGCCGCCATGTCCCAAATCTTCAGTCTGCATTTGGTCTTGACCACCGGGTCGTCATAAAAGCCCACGAGGTAGCGGCCATCGGGAGATGTTTGGGCGCCGTACGCCTTGGTGGCTCCGGGGTCGGAGAAGGATCTTTCTTCGCGCCCGGCGGCGATATCGACGAGTTTGATGCGATTGCCGGCCATCAGGAAGAGATATCGGTTGTCGCTCGATATAAAGAAATGATGAATTTTCTCCGAGTCCGAATAGTTGAGCACCTCTTTTCCCGAGGCGGCCTCCGATATCCTGAAAGAATTGTCGCCGATTTTTTCAGCGAGATATTTTCCGTCCTTCGGCAGGCGAACATCTTTCGCCTGAAATTGACGGACCGCCTTTCTGGTGGTCACATCCCAGAGTTCACGTCTGTCCTTCTCGCCGCTCAACCATACATAGCGGCCTCCCGCCTGAAAATATCCCCCCGTGTACCCTGTAAAGACATGGTCGACCCGTCCGGTCGCCGCATCGATCAGCAGCGGGGGCGCGTCGCGGCGAATGACGAAAATTTGCTTCCCGTCCGGATGATACTGAGCGGATTCGTTTCGAAACATCGGCCTTCGCCCGTAATGACGAATGGCTTTGCCGGAGGCGGCATCCCAGAGGGTGGGGACATAGAGGCCGCTGGAAACGAGCGATGCCCCGTCGGGAGATTGTTGAATGAAAAAGGTGGAGCTGTTTGTCAGAACCTTCGCGACGGCTCCCGTCCGCGCGTCCACGATTTCGATGCCGCCTCCGGTCGCCAGGATGGCCTTCGTGCCCTCACGGGACAGCGCAACATTATGAATGATGTTTTCGCGGTCCCTCTGCCATGTAGAGATTTTTTCGCCCGTATCCATGTCGAACAGGCCAAACACGTATTTCTTCAGGCTGAAGTCATCCGCGGCGAAAAGGCCGTATTTCCCATCCGCGGCAAAAGAGGCGAAGATAAACCATGGAACGGTCTTTCCAAACGTCTTCACCTCTTTTCCGGTTGCCAGCTCGAGAAGGACGAAATCGTCCCCGTAGCCGATCTTTGCCGCCACATAAATTTCTCCCCGGTCGCAAGCAAAGTGCCCTCGAATATTTTCAGTCGTCCGGATAGTGCGGCCGGTGTTCAGATCCCAGACCGCAAGCGTCGAGGACGTCAGGGAGGTGAAGAAACGGCCGCCCGGCGAAAATCGCAGGGCTTTCACCGCGGGATCTTTTACCATGACGGCCATGCTGCGGATCTCGCGACCCGACATCGTGTCCCAGAGCTTGATGACGCCATTCTTGTCCCCCGACAGAACCTGACTGCCGTCGGCGGAGATGGCGACCGCTTCGAGTTCCGAGGCGTGGCCCGCGAAGGTCCGTATTTCGGTGCCGGAAGAGGCGTCCCACAGCTTGGCCGCCCGGTCGCCGCTGCCCGTCACCAGATACTTCCCGTCCCCGGATAAGGCGGCGGCCATGACGTCGCTGCTCCGATGGCCGAGCTGCACGAAGATGTCCGGCGCCTCCACCGCCATGACGTTCGCTGAAAACACGGCAAGCAGGCACAGGCTTGCGATCAGGATCATCAACCGGTCGTTCATGCGTCTTTTTCGGGTCATTTCTTGCTCCCCCAAGGATCGCGTTTCGCAGGAACCGCCGGCCGGGGGCGATCGGTCGCCGGACAGGGCCGGGGGATTCTCCACGGGTACCCCGTGAGTCTAGGCGGTGAATCGTTCCATGTCAAGCGTGTTGCGCGCACCCGGCAGGGAGCGGTCCTTGGGCCTCTTCGGGCGGAACATCCCGAGAATCCGGACGACGATGCTTTATCTTGGAATTGACTCATTCGAAAATCCATGCAAGATTGGGCCCGGTCGTGGTGGGCGTTCCGTTATTTTTATGAGGATTGTGGAGGGGCATCGATGGACAGGAATCCGACAGGGAAACCGGTATCGCTCGAGGAAGTCTTCAACCCGAGGGGCGTAGCGGTCGTGGGCGTATCCGCGCCTGCCGCCGGGGGCGGCGGTTTTTCCTTTGGCGGACTGGTCGTCCTGTCTCTGATCAAGGCGGGGTTTCCCGCCGTCTATCCGATCAATCCCAAATATCCGGAGATCCTCGGCATCCCCTGCTACCCGAACCTCCTGGCCGTGCCCGGTCCGGTCGATCACGTCGTCGTGAACATTCCGGCCGAGTCCTGTCTGGCGCTCCTCGACGAGTGCGCCGCCAAGGGCGTCCGGTCCGTCCACTTCTTCACGGCCGGTTTCGGCGAAAGCGGCGAGGAAGACCGTGCGGCCCTCGAACGGGCCATGCTCGACAAGGCCAGGGACGGCGGGTTTCGCATCATCGGACCCAACTGCATCGGCCTTTTCGTCCCGGGGCGTCGTGTGGCCAACAGCATCGACATTCCCCTCGATCCGGGACCGGTCGCCTTCGTGACCCAGAGCGGCGGTCATGCGCAGATCCTCCCCAAATCCAGCGGCCCCCGGGGGATCCGCTTCAGCAAGGTCGTGAGCTACGGCAACGCGCTGGATGTCAATGAATGCGAACTGCTGGAATACTTTGCCGGGGACGACGAAACGGAGATCATCGCCGCCTATGTGGAGGGCGTTCGCGACGGGGAGGGCTTCGCCCGCGCTCTGGCGGAGGCCGCGCGCCGTAAGCCCGTCATCGTGTACAAGGGCGGCAAAACGGAAGCGGGCCTGCGCGCCGCCCTCGGACACACGGCGAGCATGACGAGCTCCGTCGCCGTCTTCGAGGCCCTCTGCCGGCAGACCAACGCCATCCAGGTCGATCACCTGGACGAGATGATCGATGTGCTGACGGCCCTCCGTTTCGCCCATCCGCTCCCCGCGGGCGCCGGCGCGGCCATGATCGGCGCGGGCGGCGGACCGGCGGTGCTCGGAAGCGACGAGCTCGAACGGGCGGGCTTGAGCGTGCCCCGCCTTTTACGGGAGGTCCAGGAGGAGCTGAAGCGCCATCTGCCGATCGCTGGAAGCATCTTCACGAACCCGGTGGATACGTTGAACCTCATCGATTCCCGGGCCATCGACGTTGCCCTGCGCACCGTTGGTTCGTCCCCGGACATCCACATGCTCGTCTATCACCTCGGCTTCCACCCCGTCGGCAGTTGGGGCATGGGCCGCTTTTCGGCGCGGACGTTTCTCGATCCGGTCACCGCCGTGATTCGCGCCGCCCGGGACGCCGTGGGCAAACCCGTCCTCATTGCCCTGCGCCCGCCGGAGGATCTCGAAGGCATGAAGGAATTCCTGGCCGCGCAGGAGGCCTTCGTGGCGGCGGGCCTTCCCGTGTTTCACTCCCTCCGGGGCCTGGCGGGCGCGATGAGCCGCATCGCCGAATGGAAGCGCCGGAAAGACCACACTACGTCCATCTCATCTTAGGCGAGAACGGCCCCCAGGGCGGCGGAACCGACCGTCTGCGCATAGCGCCGCATGAAACCCGGCGGGATGTTCCGCACCGGCGGCCGCCAGTCCTTCAGCCGTTCCCGGATGTCCGTCTCCGCCAAGCGTATTTCCAGCTTGCGGGCGGGGATGTCGATGTCGATGATGTCCCCGTTCCTCACCGCGGCCAGCGGGCCTCCCACGAAGGCCTCGGGGGAGACATGCCCGATGCAGGGCCCGGAGCTGGCACCGGAAAACCGGCCATCCGTGATCAGGCTGACATTCTTGATCCCGGACAGGCTGAGACCTAACGTCACGGCGAGTGTTTCCGGCATTCCCGGCCCGCCCCGGGGGCCTTCGTAGCGGATGACGACGACTTCCCCTTCGCGGATTGTCCTCTCCCGGATCGCCTGCAGGCAGTCCCCTTCGGCGTCAAACATCCGGGCCGGGCCGCTGAAGATCATCTGCCCCGGGTCGACGCCGGACTGTTTGATCACCGCCCCGTCCGGTGCGAGATTGCCGGAGAGGACCACCGTTCCGCCTTCCGCGAAGAAGGGATTTTCCAGGCCGTGAATGACCTGGTCGTCCAGCACACGGGCATCGCCGAGGCTCTCACGCAGCGTTTGGCCGGTGACGTTGACGGCATCCAGGTGAAGTCGATCCCCCAACGCCTTCATCACCGCCTGCACGCCGCCGGCCCGGTAGAAGTCCTGCATGCCGTGCGGGCCGTTCGGCACGACGCCGCAGAGGGTCGGAATCCTGCGGTTGAAATCGTTGAACCTCGACAGGGGGAGAGAGAATCCGAGCTCGTGGGCAATGGCCGGAAGATGAAGCGTCGTGTTGGTCGAACCGCCGATGGCGAGATCCACCATCAAGGCGTTTTCGAGGGCGTCCATCGTCAGAATCCCGCGGGCCGGGAGGTCCTCCTCCACCATCTTCACGATGCGCTTCCCCGTCCGGCGGGCGAATAGCAGCTTCCGGGCAAAGAAGGCGGGAACGTTTGCCGAACCGGGCAGGGTCAACCCCAGGGCTTCGACGAGACACTGAAACGTGTTGGCCGTCCCCATCAGTTCGCAGGCGCCGCAGGTGGCGCATGTGGCCGTGGCTACCATGTCGTCGAGGTCGGGATAGTCCCGGTGGTGGATGCTCCCCTTCATCGACGGAGAATAGCGGATCTGAAACGCCCCGGGGCCGCCGGTCAGGAAGATCGTCGGGAGATCGAGCCGGGCGGCCGCCATGATCATGCCCGGGATGATCTTGTCGCAACCGGCGATCATCACCAGGCCGTCGAACAGCATGCTCCGGACGTGGGTTTCGACGATGTCGGCGATCAGCTCCCGCTGGGGGCAGGATGAAGCGCATCCCCTCGTTCCCCTCCGACAGGGCGTCGCAGGGGGCCGGCACGTTGAACTCGAAGGGAATGCCGCCCGCGGCATGGATCCCCTCCTTGACCCGACGGGCAAGCTGGTCCAGGTGCATGTGCCCCGGGTGAAATTCGGTGTGGGAATTGACGACGGCGATGATCGGCTTGACCTTGAGTTCCTCGATGTCCACGCCCGTTCCCGACAACACGGCCAGACGGGCCAGGCTGATGGGGAAGTCCTTCTCATCGAAAATCGGTTGACTCTTGGGTTTGCTCATGTCTCCCTCCTTTCCGTTGCATTCCGATACACGCTATCCCGATCCACCGCGGCTAGGACAGCCCTTCTCCAAGAGGATGAGCCGGATCCGGGCTGCCGGTTTTCCGCAGTCAAACGCCGGAAGCAGACCGTGCCGTGATCGTTTGAAAGACACGGCCGCTGTGATCGCTTCGCCACACGCAACCTCATCGGTTTCGTGGTGCGGTTCAGGGGGAAGAGGGGGCGGAAGTCGCGGCGAGGCGCTCCCGTACGGCGCGGTGGACGTCGCGCAGCATCTGTGGGGAGAGGGTTTCCATGGCCGCGCTGATCCCCCGGGCGAACGCCCGCGGCGAACGCTCGTCCATCGCGGGCGCGAGATCGTAGCGCTTCACGAAGACGACCTGTTCGGTGATTACCTTCCGCTGAGTATCCAGAAGCGTGAGACTCAGGGAAAGAACGGCCCGTTGGTCGCCCTGCGGCTCGTAGTGGGCCGCGCACTCCGTCACGGCGCCCTGGAGGACGAAACGGGTCTCCTGCCGGTCCTGGTAAGAGAAAACGGCCTTGAACAGGCGGGCGTACTTCAGGTCCCGGAGGAGAAAGTCCGTGGCCAGGTCCCGCGGCCGGCTCCGCCAGTAGTGGCCGTAGTAGGCGTCATACCGATACGGCTCGGATCGGTAGATCATCGCGGTCTTGTTGATCCCCTGGGCAGAGGAAAAGCGCTCCAGGCTGAGCGCGGCGTCCAGGGGCGGCAGGTCGTCGAAACGCGGGGAGGCGTATTCCAGACTGTACTGGAAGGGCAGTGTCGTCGTCCGGTTCCCGCCGAAACAGCCCCACGCCGCGGCGACCAGGAGGAGGGCCGTCAGGCTGGCCAAGAGGCGGCCGTGCGGGCGTCGGGGGACGAAGCGTCTTTCACTGTGATGCGCGGTCTTCATGCCGATAGTCCTCCTCTTCAGGGATTTTCCGGAACCCGGGGCGGCTTGCTGAACAGCAGATCGGACGGGTTGGCCTCCAGTCGGTCCAGGAGCCTGTCCAGGGATTCCGAGGCTTGGCGCACGTTTTCGCTGGTGACCTTGAGGTCCGTTGTCACGTCGCGGGTCCGCCGGTCCAGGCCGTCGATCCACCGGTTTGCCTTGCCCGACGTCTCCGCGAGATTCATTGCCTGCACCTCCTTCTTCGCGGCGGCGATTAGCTCGCGTGCCTCCGTGAGCGCGGCCCGGGCCTCCTTGACGGTGTCATCGAGCGTGTTCTGCGCCGTCACGCGATCGAGCCGGGCGAGGACCCGGTCCAGCGTGCCCGTCGTGGCCTCCAGATTGGCGAGAATCCGGTTCGTCCTCGGGCCGTTGAAGAAGGTTTCGATGGCCCCGGCGGTGGCTGTCAACTGGCCCGACATGCCCTGGACGTCCAGCGCGCGGATCTTGTCCATGAGGGCGTCCACCCCGGAGAAGAACTGCTTGGCGTCCGAGGGGCGGGATGGGACGAGGGGGTAGGGGGCCCGGAAGCCGATGCGGGGCGTTTCATGGGTGGCGTCCACCTTCCGGCGGTCCAGCTCGACGAAGACGATCCCCGTGATCCCCGCCGCCCGGAGTTGGGCCGTCGTGTCCGAGGCCACGACCCCCTTCTGGTTGATCTTCATCACGACCTCGATGAGCGTGTTGTCCGGCGCGACGCCGATGGCCTTGACCTTGCCGATCTCGACGCCCCGGTATTTGACGCTGGAATCGACCTGCAGGCCCTGGACCGACTCGTCGAAGTAGGTCACGTACATGGCCCCTTCCTGGAAGTAGCTTGTGGCACCGAGGAGGATGAGGGTGACGACGGCGATCAGGACGCCGACCGTGACGAAGATGCCGATCAGGAAACGGGAGACTTTCTTGGCCATGGCGTTATTCCTCGATGGTGCGGTTCAAGAACCGGATGACCCGGCGGTCCCGGGAGGTTTCGCGGAGCTGGTGCGGATCGCCCTCGGCAATGATGCCCCGGGTTTCGCCGTCGAGCAGGACCATCCGGTGGGCGATGTGAAAGATCAGGTCCAGATCGTGGGAGACGATCACCATGGTGGTGCCCGTCCCCCTGTTGATCCGGGTGATCGTGGCTTCGAGTTCGGCGGACGAGACGGGGTCCAGCCCCGACGAAGGCTCGTCGAAAAAAAGAATTTTCGGGTCGAGGGCCATGGCGCGGGCCAGCCCCGCCCGCTTCTTCATCCCGCCGGACAGCTCGGCCGGATAGAGGTTCTCGTAGCCGGCCAGATCCACCAGGGCCAGCTTCATCCGGACGATCCGGGCGATCGTCTCGTCCGGCAGGCGGGTGTGCTCGCTCAAAGGAAGGGCGACGTTCTCGAAGAGCGTCATGGAGCCGATGAGGGCCCCGGACTGGAACAGAACGCCCATCCCCTTGCGCATGCCGAGGAGCGCCTCCTCGTCCAGGGTGCTGAGATCGATCCCGTGGACGCACACCCGCCCGACGGCCGGCGTATACAGGCCGATCATGTACTTGAGCAGGGTCGATTTCCCGCAGCCGCTGCCTCCGATGATGAGGAAGACCTCGCCGGGCCGGACCGCGCAGGTCACCCCCTCGAGGATCGTCCGCTCGCCGTAGCGGGCGGTGAGATTTTCCACGGCAATGGCCGGAATGTCCGGTTTCATCATTCCTCCACGGCCCGCGGGCCGGGTCAACGGATATAGTGCAGCGCGATCGCGAACACGGAATCGGCGATGATGACGAGGAACAGCGAGGAGACGACGGCGGACGTGGTCTGACGCCCGACGGCCTCCGCGGCCCCGGTCACGAGGAACCCGCGCTGGCACGAGATGCCGGCGATGAGGACGGCGAAGACGACGGCCTTCAGCAGGCTCGTCGAGATGTCCGTCACCCGAATGCCCTGCAGGGTCTGGTGGATGTAGGTCTGCGCGGTCAGGTCGAGCCCCAGCACGCCCACGACGAGGCCCCCGAGGATGGCGAAGAGGTCCGCGTAGAGGGTCAGGAGCGGCAGCACGATCACGGCGGCCAGGATCTTCGGCAGGGCGATGAATTTCATCGGGTCGAAGCCCATGATGACGAGGGCGTCCACCTCCTCGTTGACCTTCATGGTGCCGATCTCGGCGGCGAAGGCCGAGCCGGAGCGCCCGGCCACGACGATCGCGGTCATGATGGGCCCCAGTTCCTTGACGACCGAGATGCCGACGAGCGCGGCCACATAGACGCCGGCCCCGAGGGGCTTGAGCTGCAGCGACGACATGAAGGCGATGATGAGGCCCAGCAGGAAACTGATGAGGCCGACGATCGGCAGGCCCTCCAGTCCCGCACGCTGGACGGAGCCAAGGACGTCGCCCCAGCGGACGGAGCGGGGATGGCGGACGGCGTCGGCGAGGGCCGCGATCATCTCGCCGAAAAAGGTCATGAGGACGACGAATTCCTGAAGGGCGCGGACGCCGGCGTCGCCGACGCGGACCAGCGGGTTTCCCGCGTGCGTCTGGACCGGGCCCATGCGGGACGGGGCGGCCTGTTCGCGCAGCAGCGAGAACATCGCTTCGATGTCGCCGGACGCATGAAGGAAATCAGCGGCGATCGAACGCTGTCCGAGGTCCGTCTCCATCTGCATCAAAAGCAGGGCCCCCACGCTATCCGCGGTCGAGACCGGGGCGAGGTCGATCGCGATTCGCTCCGGGTGAGCGGCCTCGATATCCGGCAGGAGGGCCAGCCATTCGGCGTGAAAGTCCGTGAAGGCGTCCCGGTCGAGGGGGCCGGAGACCGACAGGCGCAGGTTCCCGGTCCCGGTCGTGTCCCGCCGCAGCGCAAGGAGACGCTGCATTCGGCCGGAGGCTTCAGGCGGATGGGGGTCGGGGACCCACCGTTTCATCGTCCGATCCAGGTTTTCAGGCGCGGCATTTCTTCAGTTGCCCACCGGGGCGAGAGGCGCGAGCGGAAGAAGTCGGCCCAGAGTTGGTCCATCAAATCGACGCCCGTCCGGATCAGGTAGATCCGTTCCAGCGTGCGTCCCTCCTCGGTGTCCTCCGCCTCCCCGGCTTCAGTGAAGGTGGCGGGGAGCTTCATCGTCTGAAAAGCGAAGGCGTCGGCCTTAAAAGTGAACTCCCACGTCAGGTCGTCCCGCATGAGTTTCAGCCGCGCCTCGCGGATCTTCTTCCCCTGGCGCAGGGCCTCCTTCCCCTCCTTGAGGTCGGCGTTGAGGCCCTGGCAGGTGACGGAGGAGAAGTATTCGCCCTCGCCGGATTCGAGGACGAGACGCCGCTGGAAGTGCAACTCCACGTCGCCCGTGTCCGGCAGGGTGATCCTGCCGTTTCGCTCCTCGCTCTTGAACCAGAGCCAGGTGAGGAATTCGCGCCCGAGGAGGGAGGGATCGGACGCGAGGCCGTCGTCCGCGGCGTCGGCGCCGCGCTTCCGGGTCCATGAGGCCAGCCGTTCGGCCGTGTCCGCATCCTGGAATTCCGCCTCCCACGGGAGGAGGGGGCAGGGCGTCAGCGAAAAGGATTCCTTGAAGAGATCCTGGAAGTCCTGCATGATCCTGGGGGCGAGCGAACTGAAATAGAGGGTTTTGTCGGAGACGGACCAGCAGACCTCGAACAGGGCGGGGACGGGCAGGGCGGCGTGCAGGATCTCCAGGCGGACCCGTTCCCGGATCGCCTCGTTTTCTTCGCGGGAGAGGCGCTTGCGGCCCGTTTCCGTCAGCCGGGCGTTCTGGGCTGCCAGGGCCCGGATCCGGAGCAGGGACGGGGGGACGGTCTTTCGGTCGATCCGGAGGGCGAAGACGAGGAAATCCCCCACAGCGTATTTTGCATACGAAAAGGCCGTGTCGAGGACGTCCTCGGCCGACGTCCATCCCAGGGTCTGCTCCGCGGTGGACCGTTCCAGTTCGGCAAAGGAGTAGCGCCGGATCCGTTCGTTAATGAACGCCGGAAACTTCGGCGGCAGATCGCCCACAACGCGATGGCGAGAAAAGGTCCAGGTTCCCGACAGCAAGCCCATGATGTCCTCCAAGTGGCGCACCGTAGCGCAATATCTCGCCTGTTGTCAAGCGGATCTCTGACCGGGCGTTGATGGATCGACCCGGACTAACCATTTGGGATCATAAACCAATTCCGTCGTGGACAGCGTTTTATTTTTGTGATAGGTCAACACGCAGCTTTCCCGCGGGGTCCGTGATGAACATCAAAAAAATCGGCGTCATCGCCAATGTCGAAAAGGAAAAATCTCCGGAATACGCGCTCATCCTGAAGCGCTGGCTCGTCGAGCGGGGCGTGGCGGTCTTCTTCGAGGACGCCCTGGCCCGCAAAAGCGGCGAGGAACGCGGCCTAGACCGGAACAAGCTCGTGCATACAGTGGACATGATCGTCGTCTTCGGCGGCGACGGGACACTGCTGCGGACGGCGCGGACCGCCCGGGAGGTCGATATCCCTATCGTCGGGATCAACATGGGCGGGTTCGGCTACCTGACGGAGATCAACCTGAGCGAGATGATCGGCGCCATGGAGATGATCCTCCGGGGGGACTGCCGCATCGAGCGGCGGATGATGCTCGACGCCTCCATCAGCCGGGAACGGCAGCCGGTCAAGGAGCGGACGCTGTTCAACGACGTGGTCATCCATCGCGGCAATTTCTCCCGAATGGTGGAGATGGAGACGATCGTCAACGACTGCTACCTGACCACCTTCAAAGCGGACGGGCTGATCATCTCCACCCCGACCGGCTCCACCGCCTATTCCCTTTCCGGGGGCGGGCCGATCGTGTTCCCCGAGCAGGCCCTGATCATCCTGAACCCCATCTGCCCCCATACCCTGACAAACCGCCCGATCATCCTGCCGGAGGATGCCACGGTCGAGATCATCCTATGGACCCGGGAGGAGGGGGCTACCGTCACCCTCGACGGGCAGGTCTCCTATACGGTGAAGAACGGCGATACCGTCGCCATCCGCAAATCCCCCTTTGTCACCCATCTGGTGGCGTCTCCCCATCGCGACTACCAGGCGATCCTGCGGACGAAGCTGGGGTGGGGAACCCTCCCCGCAGGCATCGAGAAGGGGCGGCCCTGAGGCGGGTTACCGGCAAGGCCGAACCTCCCGTGATCGACCCCCCGGCGGGGAGTGGAGGTGGAGATGCTCGTTGAACTCAGGATCAAGAACTTCGCCATCATCGACGAGCTGCACTGCGGCTTCGGGCCCGGGCTCAACGTCATCTCCGGAGAGACCGGCGCCGGAAAGTCCATCCTGATCGGCGCCGTCGGTCTGCTCCTCGGGGAGCGGGCCTCGCCGGACATCATCCGCACCTCCGAGGAAAACGCCGTGGTGGAGGCGCTGTTCCAGACGGACGAGACGGACCGGCTGCGGGAGACGCTTGCGGACATGGGGCTGGAGGGGGAAGACGGCCTGCTCCTGAGGCGGGTGGTCAGCCGATCCGGGAAGAACCGGGTGTACGTGAACGGCAGCCCGGCCACCCTCGGCATGATGGCGCGGCTGAGCGAAGCCCTGATCAACATCTGCGGCCAGCACGAACATCAGCTCCTGCTCCAGGCGGAAAACCACCTGGATATCCTGGACGACTTCGGTGGGCTTGGCCCCGCGCGCCGCTTGTACGAACGCCTGTTCGGCGAATACGAGGGCCTGAAAGCGCGGGTGCGGGAGCTGTCCGAGCGGAAGCGCGAGGGGCACGAGCGGGAAGACCTGCTCCGCTACCAGCTCCAGGAAATCGAGGCGGCCGCGACGACAGTCGGGGAGGACGAGCGCCTGCTCGCGGAAAAGAAGGTTCTCGCAAACGTGCAGAAACTGCAGGAGAGCGCGCGGCGGGCCTACGACACGCTCTACGGCCGGGAGGGGTCGGTCCTGGCGGAACTCCGGCAGGTCCTGACGGACGTCCGTGAGATTGCGCGGCTGGATGCAAGTCTTGCCCTGAACGAAAAGGACGTGGAGGCGATCTACTATCAGGCGGAGGACTGGGCCCTCACCCTACGGGAGTACTCGCGGCGCCTTCCCGTCGAGCCTGAGCGGGCGGTGACCGTCGACGAGCGCCTCGAGGTGCTGGCGCGCCTGAAGCGGAAATACGGCGGCTCGCTGGCTGTGGTTCTGGACGGCGCGGAGGCCATGCGGACCGAGCTGACGGGCCGGGCCCATATCGACGAAGACCTCGATGCCGCGGAGGCCGACCTGGAGGCGGCCCGTGCCCGCTTGTTCGGAGAAGCCGAAATCCTGTCGGGGCAGCGGAAGGCGGCGGCGGCTGTCCTGGAGCGTGCGGTGGAGACGGAACTCCGGACGCTGCGCATGCCGGATGTACGGTTCAGCGTCGCTTTCCGCGGTTCGGGGGAAGGGGTGGCGGGGCCGACCCTGAACGCAAGGGGAATGGATGATGCGGAGTTTTTTCTGTCCACGAATGTCGGGGAGGAGCTGAAGCCCCTTCACCGGATCGCCTCCGGGGGCGAGCTGTCCCGGATCATCCTAGCCCTGAAGAAGGTGCTGGCCCGGACCGGCTCGGTGGCGACGATCGTCTTCGACGAGGTGGACAGCGGGATCGGCGGCGCGACGGCGGAGGTTGTAGGAGAACGCCTCCGGGACGTGGCGCGTCACCACCAGGTACTGTGCATCACCCATCTGCCCCAGATCGCGTGCTTCGGGGACCGCCATTACCGGGTCGCCAAGTCGGTGATCGGCGAGCGGACCACCTCGCAGGTGGAGGTCCTGTCGGAGGCCGGCCGCCTGGAGGAGATCGCCCGGATGCTGGGGGGAGTGGATGTGACCGACCGGACACGGGCGCATGCCCGGGAGATGCTGGTCCGGTCGAAGGGGGTGTCCGGGCGCCCCTGAGGCCCCGGGGAGGGTACAGTATGAGACCGGTGAATACGGAAGCGGGAAAGGGGAAGGTCATGCTCCGAAAAGCGAGGATCGGCGATGTCAGGACCCTCCACCGGATGATCAACGAGTCGGCGGGAAAGGGAGAGATGCTTCCCCGGTCGCTCATGGACATCTACGGGAGCCTGAGAGATTTCTTCGTTCACTGGGACGAGGAAGAAAAGGCCATTACGGGCATCTGCGCGATGAACATCATCTGGGAAAACCTGGCCGAAATCCGGTCGCTCTACGTCGAGGAGGCGCACCGCCGCCGGGGTATCGCCCAGAAGCTCGTTGAGGCCTGCATTTCCGAAGCCATTACGCTGGAGCTTTACCGGATTTTCACCCTGACGTACAAGCAGGCCTTCTTCGTCCGGATGGGATTCAAGGAGGTTGACCGTTCTACACTCTCCGAGAAGATCTGGATGGACTGCTTCCGTTGCCCAAAGTATCCCGACTACTGTGACGAAGTGGCGATGATCGTTGAGCTATGAAGAAACGTTGCGACGATACCGGGCGGACGAAGATCCTCGCGCGGGTGATGGTGGCCTTTTTGCTGCTGGTCTGCGGCTGTGCCGGTCCCCAGGTCAAGGCCGTGCCGCCGCGGCACAAGGAGGCGCCGGCGGCGGTCCGGCCCGCCCCGCGAGTGACGAAGCCGGTCGTCCCGGGTGGAACCGCCCGGAAGGGAACCGAATCCCGCGATGCAGGCGAGACGGGCGCCATCGAACCGGAGGCGCTACCGGCCACCCGGGCGTTCGTCCGGGTCGATCCGGCCGCGATCCCCGCCCTGGGCGATGACGCCGATCCCGAGACGCTCCGACGCGCGGTGGAGAAAAGCCTTGCCTATTACGACCGGACGTCCGCCGGGACCGTCTACCGGTTCGGGGACCGCGTCTGCGGCGTTGCGGACATGAAGGCGTCCCTGGCGGCCTTTCTCGACATCCTGAATGGGGACGGGACGCCGGAGGACAAATGGCTCGCGGTCCGCGAGCGCTTCGATTTTTACCGCTCCGTCGGGTCCGACGGAGAGGGCCGGGTCACGGTGACGGGGTATTACGAGCCGATCCTGACGGGATCGCTCAAGCGGACGGAGCGGTTCCGCTATCCCCTGTACCGGACGCCGGAGGAGACGGTGACCGTTAACCTCGGCCTTTTCCGGGAACGGTTCGGAAACGAGCGCCTCGTCGGACGCCTGAAGAACGGCCAGGTTGTTCCCCATTACCGGCGCTCCGAGATCGACCAGGACGGCGTTCTGGCCGGCCGGAACCTCGAGATCGCATGGGTGGACGATCCGGTCGACCTGTTCTTCCTGCACGTGCAGGGTTCCGGGATCATCCGTCTGCCCGACGGAGGGATCGTCCGCGTCAACTACGCGCAGAAGAACGGCTGGCCTTTCCGCGGTCTGGCCAAATTTCTCTTCGACCAGGGAAAGATCTCCGCCTCCGAGATGTCCCACCAGGGCATCGTCGACTACCTCCGCGCCCATTCAGAAGAAGCCGGGGACATCATGAGCCACAACGAAAGCTACATCTTTTTCCGGCGGGTGGAGGACGGGCCGCTGGGAGCGCTCGGCTTCCCCGTGACGGAAGGGCGATCCATCGCGGTGGATCTGGGGCTCTTCCCGCGCGGCGGCCTGGCCTTTCTCAAGGCGAGAAAGCCGCGCTTCGAGGAGGGCGGGAGCCGGATCGTCTGGGAGCCGCTGAACCGCTTTGTCCTCGTCCACGACACGGGGGGCGTATTCAAGGGGCCCGGGAAGGCCGATCTGTTCTGCGGAACCGGCCCCGAGGCGGGGCGGACGGCCGGGAGCCTGAAGGAGGCGGGTGAGCTTTACCTGCTCATCCTGAAGGACGATCGGGGGGCGTGAAAAAAATCCTTGCATAAGGATGCTTTTGTATACATTTTTTCTTGCTTGTTTATTTTGATTGTGTTAGGGGGCAGATCAGGAAGCGCCCATGAACAGGCATCTTCCGGATGCCCCGATCGCCAAACGCAAGGTTTCAGGGGTTTTGGAGCGACGGGCGGCGTGAAGGACCCATGATTCTTCAAGCCACGGACGGGTGGCGGGCATTTTAACCATCAATCGAGAAAGGGGGACAGGAAAGCATGACGAAGGCAGAATTGATCGGGGTAATCGCGGGGGAAGCGGACATCACCAAGGCGGCGGCGGCGAAGGCACTGGATGCGTACGTTGCGGCGGTGGCCAAGGAACTCAAAAAGAACGGGAAAATCGGACTGGTCGGCTTTGGGACCTTCTCGGTCGTCAAGAGGAAGGCCAGAGAGGGAAGGAATCCCCAGACGGGTAAAACCATCAAGATCGCCGCCAAGAAGGTCGTGAAATTCAAGGCGGGCAAGGCCCTCGGAGACAAAGTGAAATAAGACCCCCAAACAGGCATCAGGCTCGACGTGACGAGGCCTTCGGGAGATCCCGAAGGCCTTGTTTTTTCGTTGACCTTCTGTTATAGGTCGCCACGGCGGTGCGCGGGAATCGGGATCGGAAAAATCCCCATGCGTGGGGCCAGGATCAAGAGTTCTGGATCGAACCTGAGTCTGGCGGCATCCGTGTGCCGGAAAGGGGAGGACAATCGTTTTGGCGGGCAAGCGAATCTTGAGCGGGATGAGGCCGACGGGCCGGCTGCACCTGGGAAACCTGCACGGTGCCCTGAAAAACTGGGTGGAACTGCAGGAGGCGGGCACGTACGAGTGCTTCTATTTCGTCGCCGACTGGCATGCCTTGACGAGCGACTACGACCGGACGGATTCGATCCGCTCCAACACGCTCGACATGTTCATCGACTGGCTGAGCGCGGGGCTCGATCCGGTCAGGAGCACGCTCTTCGTTCAATCCGCGGTCAAGGAACACGCAGAACTGTTCCTGATCCTGTCCATGATCACCCCGCTTCCCTGGCTCGAGCGGAATCCGACCTACAAGGAAATGAAGGCCGAACTGGCCGGCAAGGACCTGTCCACGTTCGGATTCCTCGGCTACCCCGTCCTTCAGGCGGCCGACATCATCATGTACAAGGCCTACGGCGTGCCGGTGGGCGTCGATCAGCTCCCCCACGTGGAACTGACCCGGGAGATCGCACGGCGGTTCAATTTCCTGTACCGCGAGATCTTCCCCATTCCCGAGCCGCTGCTCGCGGATGTCCCCAAGCTCCTCGGCATCGACGGACGCAAGATGAGCAAGTCCTACGAGAACGCGATCTACCTGAGCGACCGCGGAGACGTGCTCACGAAGAAGGTCGGCGCCATGTTCACCGATCCGCAGCGGATGCGGAAGTGCGACCCGGGGCGGCCGGAGCTGTGCAACGTCTTTGCGATGCACGGGTTGTACAGCGATCCGGTCGAGGTGGAGGAGATCGCCGTCGACTGCCGCCGGGCGGGGATCGGCTGCACCGAGTGCAAGCGCCGCTTGGGGGAACGGATCGCGGAGGGCCTTCAACCGATCCACGAGCGACAGGAACATTATCGGCAGCATCTCCATGAAGTGACGGAAATCATTCGGGAGGGAAATCTCCGGGCCGCCGCCATCGCCCGGCAGACCCTGGAGGAAGTCCGGGAAGCCGTGAAGATCTGATCATGTCCTATGAAATCAAGCTCGACGTCTTTGAGGGACCGCTGGATCTGCTGCTCTATCTGATCCGGAAGAACGAGATCGATATCTACAACATTCCCATCGCCCTGATCACCCGTCAGTACCTGGAGTATCTCGACCTGATGAAGGCCCTGAACCTGGATCTGGCGGGGGAATACCTCGTCCTGGCCGCCACGCTCCTGCACATCAAATCCAGAATGCTCCTGCCGGTGCCGGAGGAGGAGGACGGGGGCACGGAGGACGAGGCGGGGGATCCGCGTGCGGAGCTGGTTCAGCAGTTGCTCGAATACCAGGCCTTCAAGGAGGCGGCGCTCCAACTCGATCGCCGGACCCTTCTCGAGCGGGATGTCTTCAAGCGCGGTGCGCCGCCGGAGGCCCTGCCGGGTGAAGAGGGCGAAGAGACGCCCATCGAGGCCGACATCTTCACCCTCGTGGAGGCCTTCCAGAGGATGCTCTCGCAGCTCGACCAGGCCGACCTGATGGAAATCGACCTGGAGCGGATTTCGCTCGCGGATCGCATCAACGAAATCATGGACAGTCTCGCCCTGAGGCGGGACATGACGTTTGCGGAACTCATGGGCGAACAGATCACCCGGCAGCGGATTGTGTACACGTTCCTGGCGGTTCTGGAACTGATGAAGCTCAGGATGATCCGCGTCTATCAGGCCGCGTCGTTCGCCGCCATCCGTATCTTTATCGTCGGGGAGGAGTGACCGTGGAAGAAGATATCGCCATTCTCGATGCCCTGATTTTTTCCTCCGAAACGCCGCTGACGGTCGAACGGATGCGCGAAATCCTGCCCCAGTACGACCGGCAGGGCATCCTGGGCCTTCTTAAGACCCTGGCGGAACATCACGAGGCGCGCCAGGGCGGCTTCGGCCTGTGCGAAATCGCCGGCGGCTGGCAGTTCTACAGCCGCCCCGATCTGGCCCCCTGGGTGCGGAAGCTCAAGGCCGGGCGGCCGCAGATGCTCTCTCCGGCGGCATTGGAAACCCTGGCGGTGGTCGCCTACCGGCAGCCGGTCGTCAAGGCGGACATCGACCGCGTCCGCGGGGTGGACGTGGGAGGGACGCTCAAGGGACTGCTCGAAAAGCGCTTGGTCAGGATGGTGGGGCGCAAGGACGTTCCCGGCCGGCCGATCCTCTACGGGACGACGAAACGCTTTCTAGAGGTCTTCCAGCTCAAGGACTTGACGGAGCTTCCCACCCTGACGGAACTCAAGGACATCCAGGCGTGAACCCCGAACGTCTCCAGAAGATTCTCGCCCGCGCTGGTGTGGCCTCCCGTCGCCAGGGGGAAGAGATGATCCGGCTGGGGCGGGTGCAGGTCAACGGCGCCGTCGTCCGCGAGCCGGGAACGAAAGCGGACGCGGCACGTGACGAGATTCGCGTGGACGGTCGCCGGATCCCTCCGGCCGAGGAACGGCTCTACCTCCTGATGAACAAGCCGCGGGGTTACGTGACGACCCTGCGCGATCCAGAGGGGCGGCCGACCGTACGCGATCTCCTGATCGGCGTGACCGAACGGGTGTTTCCCGTGGGCCGCCTGGATTACGAGACGGAAGGCCTGTTGCTGTTCACCAACGACGGTGAATTTTCCCAGCGCCTGAGCCACCCCCGCTATCGCATCACCAAAACCTACCGGGTCAAGATCCAGGGGCGCATGCCTGCCCGGGATCTCGTGGCTCTCAAGGGAGGCGTGAACCTGGAGGACGGACCGTTCCAGCCGCGGGAGGTCAGTCTGGACAAGGTCAACGACCGGAGCACCTGGCTGACCCTGACCCTCGCGGAAGGGCGGAACCGCGTGATCCGGCGCGCCCTGGAGGCTTTAGGCTACCACGTGACTCGACTGCGGCGGACCGCCATCGGCGGTCTGAAACTCGGGACGCTGAAGGAGGGAGAGATCCGCCCCCTGTCTTCCCGGGAGGTCGAGCGTTTACTATCATTGCGGTTTTAATAGAAGAATTCTTAAAATTTGTCTTGACAATCGGTGAAAAATAAATAATAGTCGCCCAAAAATAAAAGCAAATTATCGTGTTATTCATAAAACGCCCTCTGCCTGAACGACTCTGAGGCGTGTTGATCAAGCCATTTGAGGAGGCCATCATGAATAAATCCGGACTTATCGAGGCGCTGAGCAGAAAAGAGAACCTGACGGAGAAAAAGGCGATTGACGTGGTCAATCTGGTGTTCAAGGGGTTCGCCGCAGAGTTGAAGAAGAACGGCAGGATCGAAATCCGCGGGTTCGGCAGCTTCGTGGTTCGGGAGTACGGGGCCTACACGGGCCGCAACCCGAAGACCGGCAAGAACATCAAGGTGGAACCCAAGCGGCTTCCCTTCTTCAAGGTTGGGAAGGAATTGAAGGAGCGCGTCGACAAGGGAAAATAGAGATTCTGTCGGGCGGGGGGCGATTGCCGATCCCGTTCGAAAAGGTGGACACGGGGGGCGGATCGCCCCCTTTTTTTTGCATGCACGCCTTGCGGCCCGTTCCCCTTCCCCGATCGTCACGGCGCTCCTGCAAGGAGATGGGCGCCCGTCGTGCAGGCGGACCACCGTCGCGTCCAGCGCGAATGACGTTGGGGCGGGCATTTCCTCCCCTACATCATCCCTTCTTCCCGGAAACTGAAAAACCGGTTCTCTCCGATGATGATGTGGTCGTGGACCAGAATGTCAAGGAGACGGGCCGTATCCTGAACGGATTTCGTCAGGCGCACATCGGCATCCGAAGGCCTGACATGGCCCGAGGGGTGGTTGTGGGCGAGGATCAAGGCGGAGGCCTTCTTCTTCAGGGCCCTTTCGATTACCTTCCGAGGATAGACGACCGCCTGGTTGACGATGCCCTCCTCGATCAGTTCACTGTCGATGATCCGGTTCTGGGCATCCAGATAGATCACCCGGAACTGTTCGTC
>ERZ795030.1313-NODE-1313-length-34465-cov-15.688608_pt1 | contig 34465 bp, 34 predicted proteins | sample MGYA00375122_ERZ795030 | MGnify/ENA primary metagenome ERZ795030 (study PRJEB30165, sample SAMN05720146) | activated sludge metagenome | isolation source: anaerobic digester from wastewater treatment plant | place: Japan | collected 2015-04-20 ... | reverse complement strand
GCCGATTTGCGCGCTCAGGCCATCCCGCCGTTTACGGAAACCACCTGACCGGTAATGTAGGAGGCGTCCGGGGAACAGAGAAAGCGCACCACCCTGGCCACTTCCTCCGGCTGCCCGATCCGGTTCATGGGGATGAAGTTTTTGATCGTTTCCACGGGGGAACCGCTGATCATCTCCGTATCGATCAGCCCCGGGGCGACGACGTTGACCCGGATGCCGAAGCGGGCCACCTCCGCGGCCAGGGAACGGCTGGCGGCGATGAGACCGGCCTTGGCCGCCGAATAATTGGTCTGGCCGCGATTGGCGACGAGACCGGCAACGGAGGCGATGGAAACGATGGACCCGGACTTCTTGCGGGCCATGTTGCGCAGGACGGGCTTGGTGACGTTGAAGAATCCCCGGAGGGTGGTGTCGATGACCAGCTCCCAATCCCGGGCGCTCATCAGCAGGAAGAGATTGTCGGCCGTCACCCCGGCGTTGTTGACCAGAACCTTCACATGCCCGTGACGGGAGATGATCTCGCCCACCTGCTGCTCCGTTACGGTCCGGTCCGTCACATCGAAACAGCATATTTCCCCCCGGCCGCCCGTTTCCGTGATCCGGCGCAGCGTGTCTTGGGCCGCGTCGCGGTTCCGGCAGTAATTGACGATCACATAGGCGCCGCCGGCGGCGAATTCCATGGCGATGGCCCGGCCGATCCCCCGGCTGCCGCCGGTGATGAGGACGACATTTTCTTCTTCCATGTTTCACCTCTCTCTGATGCTGTGCGTGGCCTTTGTCTTCCCCGCCGCGGCGGCTTATAAGGCGCTGCGGGACGCACCGGCCGGCGTTGCGGGAACAGGCGTCGTCCCCTTCCGCACCGTCCGCCGGACCGGCCTGCAGCGGGGCATTTCCGCCCGCACGGGTAAACGGGCAAAAAATAGAAGCGATTTTGACCGACAAGTCAAGGAAAACCTGCGGCGGGGGTGTGGTTACATGAGAAGCCGAACGGCGATGATCAACCCGGTGAAGGAGACCATGACGGCGGCGGCGGTGTAATCGCCCCGGCGCAGCTTCATTTCCCGCAGGGAGGTCCGGGGCCCCCGGGCATAGCCCCTGGCCTCCATGGCCGCGGCCAGGTCCTCCGCCCGGCGGAAGGCGCTGAGGATAATCGCCGCCCCCAGATGCATGGCTGTCCTCAGCCGCCGGGGCAGGCTTTCCCCCGGCAGCCCCCCTCCCCGGGCCAGCCGGGCCGCTTTCATCCGGTGATACTCTTCCAGGAAGGTCGGGGTGAAGCGCAGGGCCATGGCCGCCATAATTGCCAAATCCTGCACGGGGATCCGGAGCGCCCGGAGGGGACGGAGGAGTTTTTCCAGGGCCGCCACCAGTTCCGACGGGGGTGTGGTGATGGTGAGCAGTGCCCCGGCGGTAACCAGAGCGCCGAATCGCCAGGCGACGAGGGCGCCCTCGGTGAGGCCTTCCCGGGAGATGCTTACCTTCAGACCGGGGATGAAAAACAGCGCCCGTCCGGGGGTGAAGAAAAGGTGCAAAAGGAAGAGAAGGGCGGTAAAAACGGCGATCGGTTTCAGCGCCCGGCCTATCTCCCGGGGAGAAGCCCCGGACAGGCGGATCAACAACCCCAGGAAGAGGCTGATGAAGATGATGTCGCCGGCCGCCGCCTGAATAATCAGGACGCTCAGGACCACCACCGTGAGGATCTTGACCCGGGGATCGACGACGCGTAAAGGCGAGGCCGGGGCGGTTGCGGGAGGGAGAAACAGACCGGTCATGAAAGTTTGACCCCGCAGGGATAATCGTCGGGAGTACCGGTAATTGTCTTCACGGCGGAATCGATCCCCGGGGAAAAGTCGTTACCGCGATGACCGGGAAGAAAGTTCCCAAGACAAAACCCGCGCCTCCTGAGGGATGAAGAGAGCTTATGCATCAGCCGTTTCACGTTCTTCCTCATTTGTTCCCGCCGGCGGTCGGGACGGCAAGTCGGGCCAGGCAGCTGTGGATTTCCCGGTGGGCGGCTTCCAGAGAGACGACGTCCGTCCGCAGATTCCATCCCGATTCCTTGAGCCGGGCCATCAAGGCGGCCAATACCGGGGCCTCGAGTCCCGGGGTCGCCCCGGACATGAGGAAGGTGCAGACATCGCCGGGGGTGCCGTCCCTTACCACCGCCCCCCTTTCCATGACGAGGACGCGCTCGGCGTCGGCGACCTCGCCCAGGTCGTGGGTAACATGAATGATCCCCATCCCCTCCCGGTGCAGGGCGGCGATCATTGCGAGGACCCGCCGCCGGCCCGACGGATCGAGGTAGGCCGTCGGCTCGTCCAGAACCAGCCACCGGGGATTCATGACCAGGACTCCCGCCAGGGAGACCAGCCGTTTTTCTCCTCCCGACAGGGTGAAAGGGGCGCGCTGTTCGAAGCCCGCCAGACCCACCCGGGCCAGGGACGCCCCGATGCGGGCGGCGATCTCCCGGGGGGGGACGGCCAGATTCTCCAGCCCGAAGGCGACGTCTTCCTCCACCGACATCCCCACGACCTGATGGTCGGGGTTTTGAAAGACCATGCCGACCCGGCAGCGGAGCTCCCGATGGCGGGTTACGTCTCGGGTGTTCAGCCCGTCGACACAGATCTCGCCCCGGGAGGGGAGCAGCAGGGCGTTGAGGTGCTTGATCAGCGTGGTCTTCCCGCAACCGTTGGGGCCGATAATGGCGACATACTGACCGTCGGGGATCTGCAGAGATACCCCCTCCAGGACGGGGCGGTGCCGCTCGCCGTATTGATAGAAAACTTCCCTTAATTCGATCATAACCGCAAACCTACAATCTTATGTGTTCCCGCACCTTGAGGCAGATGAAGGCGGCCCCGAGGATCTTCAGAATTCCACCGGGGATGGTGGGGAGCAATCCCACGGCCACGGCCCTGGCCAGGGTCAGTTTCGCCACGACCATCAACTGGGCGATGCCGAGGACGTAGATGAACACGTGACCCGCCGTCATGGCCGCGACGAGCCACCAGAATCCGGGTCGCTCTTTCCGGGCGGTCGTCCAGCCGATGACATAGGCCCCGACGATAAAACCGATCAGATACCCCCCCGTCGGTCCCAGCAGGACCCCCGCCCCGGCCTTGCCGCCGGCGAAGACGGGCAGGCCGATCACCCCGAGGAGGATATATACCGCCTGGCTCATCGCCCCCAGGTATCCCCCCAGGAGGGCGCCGGCCAGGGAGACGAAAAAGGTCTGCATGGTGATCGGCACCGGCGGCAGGGGGATCATCATGAAGGCACCGGCGGCGGTCAGGGCGCCGAACATGGAGGCATAGGCCATTCCCCGCAATGAGGGGGGGGTCTGTTTCATCCGGGGCTCCTAAAGATGAAGTCATTGAGACCACTCCGGAAACGGCGCGGCGCTTCCCCATTTTTCAAGGCCTGGAATAAGCACTTGTCACTACTGCGTATTCTCGAGCCTTGCCGGATGAGTGTAGATGAAAATGTCCGCAAGTTCTGGTGAGTTTTCATCTTTCGTTGTTCCCGCCTGCCGGCGTGGGGGTTCTTCACGGTGCCGTGTCCGTGCAATACGATCATTAATCTCGATCCCCCGACTTTGCCTCGTACCGCCGCCAGCCGTTATCTCTGACCGACGGCCGCACCTTGATCAACTTTGAAACAAATGCCGAGATGAGTTCATCAGACGGTTACCGCGAGGTTGTTCCGTCGTCGCCGCGATGAGGTTTACCAACCTAGCCAAGATAATTTACATCACCGGAAAAGAGGCGCATTGCCTCCCCGCCTGCTTCCCGGATCACCAGACAGCCGTCGGCATCGAAGTGCGTCACCTCGCCGGTGTAGGTCCGTCCCATGACGTCCACGGCCACGCGGCGCCCCTTCATTTCCGTCAAGGCCTCCCAGCGCTGCAAAATCGGGGCGAAACCCCGCTGCCGATACTCGTGGTATGTGGTTTCCAGACTTTCCAGGATCCTTCTGGTCAGGACGATCCGGGATGTCCACCGGCCGGTTTCCGCCTGAATACTGGTAGCCGTTTCCCGTAAATCCTGTGGGAAATCGATTCGATCCAGATTGACGTTCAGCCCCAGACCGATGATCAGATATTCCACCCGGTCCATTTCCAGGACCGCCTCGGTGAGAATCCCCCCCAGCTTCCGGCCGCCGGCCAGGATGTCGTTGGGCCATTTGATTCTCGTTTCCACAAGGGTTGTCTCCTGGACTGCTGCAGCCACCGCCGCTGCCGTGGCGAGGGCGAACCGGGGCGCTTCCTGCGGGGTGATGTCCGGACGGAGGATCACGGACAGATAGATACCCGCTCCGGGGGGCGAGAACCAGCTCCGTCCCCGCCGCCCCCGGCCCGCGGTCTGTTCCTCGGCCAGAACCAGGGTCCCGGAGGGGGCGCCGCCGCCGGCCAGGGTCTTGGCCTGCCGGTTCGTTGATTCCGTGCAAGGAAAATAATGGATCTCCGCCCGGCCGATCACGGTGGTTTGCAACCCCTCCCGGAGTTCCTGGGGGACAAGACGGTCGGGAATCTCCCGGAGCAGATAACCCCGCCGCGGTGAGGATTCGATGCGGTATCCGAACGTCTTCAAGGCGCCGATATGCTTCCAGACGGCGGTACGACTTACCTGCAACTGTCGGCACAGGACCGCGCCGGAAATCCATTGGCCCTGTTGTGCCCGCAAAGATCGCAAAAGCAGGGTGGCGGTGCGGGAAAGGGGCGAGCTGTTCACTGTTGCCGTCTCTTGTTTTTAAATATCGGCGGATATCCGAATGTATTCATAGTTCATGTGAGAATGTCGGCAAACTCCCGGTTATTTTCATATTTCGCTTTGCCCGCGCCGGGCATGGCGATTGGTTGAGACCACCGGAGGGCCTGCAGGTTACTGAAAAATCACCCCGGTGTTGTTTTTGCCGACATATGCGTCGTTCGTCACCAGGCAAGAAACGGTGGCTTCATAGTGGAAATGCCGGCGATTGTCAACCAATAAAATGCCCATGGTTGACATATGGAGGGCTTTGTCTGTGTCGAGATGGGAGCGGCGCACCGGAGATCGAAGCTGCCCGGATGGGCGCCGGCGATGCCGATCTTTCTCGAATGCTCAAGAACCCGTACCCGGCGCCGGCGGTAAATATCCGTCACCACTTGTCCGATGCTTGCCATCCCCAGGACGGATGGAGAACAGGTGCCACGGCAAGATGCCCTTTTTGTTTCAGATGTTCGATCAGATGACGTGCCATCCGGAGGTTGGCGTCCTCGCCGAAGTTTCTGGATCGGGTCCAACGCGCCGAGGAAAACTTTCTCTGCCGGCGCCGATCGGCTTTCGTCGCCGCGGTTTGGGGAAGGAGCCGACAGATGACCGTGAGATTATCCACGGGCACCGGGGACTCCGGATAAGCAAGCGAGAAGATATCCGCCGGTGTCCGGTAAAAAAGGAACCGATGTCTGATTTGATCTCGGCATACAGGGGATCGTCTCCCCGGGAGAAACCGCTCAGAGGTCCTGCCCATGCCTTTTCCTGAGGTTCGGTGTGAAGTGAATTATGACCGGTATTTAGGAAACCACAAAGCAGGGAAATGATCTCGTCGCTTGTTATCGGCATATTTATCTCTCCCGTACCGTCCACATCAGTTAAAGTGGACATCTTCCCTTCCTGACGCTATAATGGAAAGAAAAAGACAATACAAATCAGGAGAGGGTGGTGCAACGATATTTTTTCCAACCTGTTGACCCGGCAAAAAATGATCTTTTGACCCCTTTGCGGCGGCTGCTGGCCGAATTCCCCTGCTCATTTTCCCCCGGGGCACGGGTAGGCATCAAAACCCACTGGGGCGAGCGGGGAAACAGGTCTTTTCTGCCGCCTGTTTATCTTAAGGAAGTTGTCGCCTGGCAGATCGAAAAAGGTTTGCAGCCTTATGTGTTCGACACGACGGTACTTTATTCCGGCGGGAGGCGCAGCGCCAGGGAATCCATCAAGACCGCCCGGGAGAACGGGTATGACGAGAACTACCTTGGTTGCCCCCTCGTCGTGGCCGATGGTGAAGACGGGCGCCGGGTCGTTGACATTCCTTCCTCGGGCAAGCATTTCAAAACGGTTCAAGTTGCCGATATCTTTAATGATACAGACTTCTTCGTCATATTTTCCCACTTCAAGGGGCATATGGCATCGTGTTTCGGAGGCGCCGTCAAGAACATCTCGATGGGATTTGCTTCGCGCGCCCAGAAGCAGCGCATGCACGCCGATGTCCAGCCGGAGTTGATTAAGGAGGGCTGCATAAAATGCGGATTGTGTGCCGAGGTATGTCCGACCGGCGCCGCCAGCCAGGCGGCGGGAGAATATCCGGAGTTCGATAATGAGCTGTGCATCGGATGCGCACAATGCATCGGCCTTTGTCCGGAGGTGGCCCTGAGGATATGCTGGGAAAGTGATGATCGCGTCTTTCAGGAAAAGCTTGTAGAAACGGCGGCGGCGGTGTGGAACCTCATAAAGGGTAAAACGGTGTTCATCAATGCCTGCCTGAATATAACCGCTGAATGTGACTGCTGGCCGGGTCACAATCCCCGGATTGCCGATGATTGTGGCTTTGTGGGCGGGTACAATCCCGTTGCCGTGGATCGGGTCTCCCTGGAAAAGGTCGGCATCGCCCCCTTCGAAAAAACGCATCCGGGGGTAAACTGGCGGCATCAACTCCAATACGCCCGCGAGCTCGGCATGGAAACATAAACGCAGAGGCTTTCCTGAAGGGCATCGATGCCGACTTCCAGCGGGAGCGTCATGCGGGCCAGGGTGTTCTTGCCCGCCCGCTCCTCATCCTGGGCGGCCGGGCCTTGAGCGCCTCCGGCCTGACGGCCGCCGCCCGGATCCGGGCCGCCGTCGGCTGCGACCTGCTGGTCGAAACCTTTCCCGCCGTCATGGCGCGGGGCGCGGGGCTTCCCGCCCCGGTCAAGATCCCCTATTTCCCCGATCATGCCGTCGCCGTTCTCAAACCTTACGATCAGATCCTCCTTGCCGGCGCCCGGGCGCCCGTGGCCTTCTTCGGCTACGAAGGCCTGCCCGGCCGCCTCCTGGGGGAGGAGCAGCGGCGGTTGCGCCTCGACGGGGAAGGACAGGATGCGGCGGCGGCCCGGGTGGCGCCCCATACCTATGTGACCATTACCGGCGGGGCCATCGGGCAGGGGTTGCCCTGCGCCACCGGGGCCGCCCTGGCCTCCCCCGGCCCCCGCCTCATCGAGATGGTCCTGTAGGACCGGAAACATGCTCCGAACGGTTCCGCAAACTCCGGCAGCAGTGTTCGGACCGGTGAGCACGTCGGTCTCATTTTACAAATTCAGCTCGCTGAAGAAGCACCACTCGGCCTGGGGATCCAGGGAGATTCCCCGGATCCGCGCCTCGAACTCCCGCCACATCTCCGCGCCGACCAGTTCGTAGCTGTGTCCCCAGAAGAAGAAAACGCCTGCCCGGAGGCGCCGGCGGTCGTACCGCTCCCAGAAATCCGGGGCGAGGAAATGGCAACTGGGAGGAAATTCAAGGGGGTCGCCGCACCAGGGACCGGTAGGGGGGGAATCATCCCCCTGTGGCCGGGGGCCCCGCGCCCAGCGGTAACCGGCGGCGCGGACCGTTTCCTTCACGACATCGTTGCAGGCGTTGAAAGGATAAGCAAAACCGAGGACTTGCCTCCGGAAGATCTCTTCGAGCATCTCCCGGCTGGCCTTTACCTCCCGGGTGAGCTGCTCCCGGGACAGGTTGGTCAGGTCGGGATGGGTCAGCGAATGGCTCCAGATCTCGAAGCCGTCATAGGCGTCGTACAGCTCCCCCCTGCTCAGCCGCCAGATCTCCCGGCCCTCCCGGACCCAGCTCAGGGACCGCCCCTCCTGATGCAGGCCCGGATTGAGACAGAAGGACGCCTTGGCATGGTGGCGACGTAAAATTTTGATCAGCTCGATATCGGCCACCAGCCCGTCGTCCCAGGTCTGCACCACCTTCACCATGCGCTCCGGGGTCAGGTCTTTAAAATTAGCGTTTTGCGGAGGGAGGGGGCGCGACGAGGCACCCCCTCCCGGTCCCTCACTTGAACTTTACCGTGATCTCGACGGGCCCCTGGGGGTCGAGACCGACGTAGCGGGCCCGGATCGTCGTACCGGGTGTCGTGGGCGTCAGCTTGGTGATGGTCCCCAGGGAGAGCAGATCGCCCTCCTTGAGCAACTTCCCCTCGGCCTTGAGGGAATCGCGGATCCAGAGGACCACGTTCAGGGGGTGCTCCAGGAGGGCGCTCCCCTGGCCCTCGATGAGCATCTGCCCCTTGTCGTCATAGATCTGGAGCTTGAAGTTCTTCAGACGCTCGAGCCACTCTTTGTTCGCTTTCACGGGGATGGGGTCCCCCACGACGCCCAGGCGGGCCGCCACGTTCACGGCGGTGATGGCGGGCCCGTTGATCTTCACCTCCTTGGCGAAGGCCAGATCGGGCAGCTCGATGAAGGGGACGGCGGCGTCGATGTACTGCAGGGCCTCCTCGGGGGTTTTGGCCTTGTTGATCCCCGATCCCTTCACCCTAAGGATGAGATCGCCCTCGTAGAGGGGCCGGGCCCCGAAGGCCGCGGGCACCTCGGCGCCGCTCTTGAGGATCATCTTCTCCAAGAGGGTCCCCCGCACGGGTGCCGTGACGCCGAAGGCCTTCTGGACGTTGGGGTTCGTGAGCCCCGCCTTGTAGCCCACCACCTTGCCGAAGGCGGGTTTCAGGGCCGCCACGAACTCCGCCTGGATCTTCATGGCCTGATCCATCGTCAAATTGGGGTCACAAGACGGGATCGGCTCCTTCTTCAGGTAGGCCGCGGCAAACTTGGCCCCCTCACCCGCCCACAGGGACGACGCCGTGAGGGCCGACAAAAGGATAACAACAACGAGAAAAGACGAAAAACCTTTGACCTTGAATCTTCTTTTCATGAGGCACCTCCCTTTCCTTTTGATCTGTATGATTTTGATAAGGCGTTGCTTTTGAGGGTTGGGAGTATATAGGGGATGTTTTTGCCTGTCAATCTTTGATCAGCCGCTGTTTATGGTCAAGCTTGGAAATATGTACGGGCGCAAGCCGTCTCTTTTCGCCGTGACAGCCCGGGTATCCCCTTTATTTTCCTGATAAAAAACGACTGGCGGGTCCGGCGGGTTTCCCGTTCCGGCGGCGGCGCCTTGATGATCCCGGGAGGGGAGAGCCCTGATGAAAAAAGGTCTATTTCCGGGACAGCGGCCTCCTGCATTCACTGCTGGGGATTCACACCCCGCCGAGCTGCTGTTCCATCCGCGCTGCGGCGCTTCCTGGGAAGGGAGGGCCCCCGAACAGGCCCTGACCCTTTGCGGCGATCACGACGCCTACTTCTGGAATACGATCCGGGGCGGCGAGCCGGATCTGCTGCTGATCCGGAACGGCCGCCGCTACGGCTTTGAGTTCAAGTGCGGCGGCGAGGAAAAGACGGTGTCAATGCCACTCGCCGATCAAGATGAAAGGCGCCCAGAAAAAGGGGTGGCTTTCATATATTCCGCCGGTGCCGGTTTTGGCGGCGACTTGAATACCCCGTTCCCGGGCGGGACGATGGGTGCCCTGGCGAAGGCCGATCTTTGCCGACCGCAATGCCTCTTCCTTGGACATTCCCGCCTGCATATGGGCGTAAAACGCCTTCATGAGCTCCGCCGTTGATTGTGATTCCACGCTCCAGAGGCTGACTACGACGGACTTGGCCCCCGCGAGCATAAAGGCCCTGCTCAAACCGACGATGCCTTCACCGGCGATCTCCCTGCCCAGGGCGGTCTTGCAGGCCGACAGGACGACGAGGTCGGGATTCATCCGCATCCCCAGGACATCGCTCATTTTCAGGAAGCCGTCCTCTTCGCGCCGGTTGCCCACCAGGGTCAGCACCAGCGCCGGTTCCTGGAGGTGCGGGATGTCGCCGCTCAAGAGACCATGGGTGGCAAAGTGCAGATACCGGTATGTCCCCAGGTCCATTTTCAGCAACTCGCTCTTGCGGGCGTCCAGATCGAGCTTGATGGCGGGCGAACCCGCCTTGAGGCCAAAAAGTGCACCTATTTTAAGGGCTTCCTCCCGCGTCTCCGGCAGGCGGGGGAGGGCAAAACCACTGTTGACGACGATTTCCCGCAAATGGACGGCATCGGGTCCGGCCGCCGCGACCGGCGTTGTCTTTCCGCGTCCACCCTCCCCGGAGGGCGATGCGTTTTGGCAGCGGGGGTCGTTTTCGTCATAAACGGGGTCCGCTACGGCCAGCAGCGGCGCCCCGGGCTGTTTCCCACCCTTCGCTTTCCGGATGATCGCCATGACGGAGGCGGAAGGATAGTAGCTGATCCGGTAACGCTCCCCCACATAGGAGATAGTATCCGGGGCTTTGCCGTCGCCGGGGGGCGGCGCCGCCGGCATCCCCTTGCCGGAGGCTTCGAGGACAAGGGCCTCGAACGGAAGCAGGTGCAATGGACCGTCCGGGATGATGATGATGTGTTCCTCCGGGCGGAGATGGGGCAATACCGGACCGAGGAGGAGCCGGCAGAGGGCCTCTCCCGGACGCGGATCGAAATCCTGGAGCCTTGTTATGTCCTGCAGCGGTTGGCGGAAGGCGCCGATTTGCCGCGACAGCGCATCCCTGCCGACGTCGATCCTCATGGCCCGGGCTTCCTGCCCTTTCCTCACCACCCACAGATATGTCGCCTGAGGATTGACTTTATAGGCCAGCAGCACCTCGCCTTCCTGCAGGGGGACGTCGCGGACCGTCACGGGTTCCGGATAGCGGATGGCGGCGTAATCGGGATAGTCCGCCTTGAGTTTCGCAATGAGATCTTCGAGCTCCCGTTGGGATTTGTTCAAGGTGTCGCGACGGGTCCGGGATCCTTCGCCGCCGGCTGTCTGCAGAGCGTTGATCGTCTGGAGGAGCCTGGTTTCCCTGTCCGCCAGCTCCCTGGGAATACGCCCCGCCAGCAGTTCGGTCTTGTTTCTCGCCAGGGTATCCAGAAAGGAGCGCCCCCTGGTGCTCTCCATAAAGAAAAAGGAGATCTCTCCGAAGTTCCGTCCCAGGGGCGACAGGTCCTCTCCCGTCAGGCCGGCTGTCTTTCCCGGCACCGCCTCGCCGCTCATTTTCATGAGCAGGTCGATGAGGTCTTCATATACCGCCGTCTTGCCTTCAAAAAAACCGGTCCGGTATTCACCCGCGGCTATCCGGCCTCTGATCCCCTCGATATCCTTCACGGCGGCGTGCAAGCTCTTCAAGGCCCGGGGGGCGTCGCCGGTACGCTCATAAACGAGACCCAGACCGTGGTTTGCGGAAGACCGCTGGGCGGGCAACATCAGCTCCAGCACGGATATGAGGCTGATGCTTTCCGTATAGGCCCGTCTGGCCCGGTCATAGTTTTTCAAGGAGAGGTGACAAAAACCGATGGCATTCAGGGCGTCCACCACGTCCGTCATATCTTTCCGCTCTCTGGCGATGGTGAGACTGCGTTCGAAAAAGGGGAGGGCCTCGCCGTGCCGTCCCCGGCCGGCCAGGCTCAGACCGAGGCCGTAACATGCCGACCCGACCAGTGCCCGGTCTTTTGCGGATTCCCCCAGGGAGAGAATCTTCTCGTAGCGGGAATGGGCCTCCGGGTACGATCTTCTCTGTAAATACAGATCGGCGGTGCCCTGGAGCGCCGTTGCCTGCAGATGTTGGTCTTTGGCCCGCACCGCCCTGGCAGATGCCTTGTCGAGGTAAAGAAACGCCGTCCGATCGTCGCCGAGTTCCTTGTAGGCGGCGGCGAGCCCGATCATGGCCCGTCCGGCCTCCCTGTCCTGTCCGTTCGCCTCGGCGACACTCAACCCCCGGCGGAAGGACGAAAGGGCGTTACTGTAGTCGTTCATGTCGAGGTAAACATCACCCATCTGGATATAGACGGCGGGAATCTTCTCTTTCTCGTCTCTTACCGCCGCCGCCAGTTGCAGCAAGCCCAGGGTCATGTAGTTCAATCCCTTGTCCTTGGTTTCAAAGGCCCTGATGGCGTCCTGCCATTTGTACAGGGCCCCTTCGTAATCACCCTGGGCCTTCCTCGCCATGCCTTCCTTGAAGAGGATGTCCCCCTTGGTCACCACCCGCCCCCGCAGGCGGTCGGCGAGACTGTCATGGGCCTGGGCGCTGCCGGTAAAATCGTCATCCTTGGCCGTCGCGCCGACCGCAGCGGCCCCCGGCCAAAGGAGGATCATGACCAACAAACAGGCAACGTATCTTTTCATGACAATAATACCATGTATAATCAGGGATTTGTGTTTCCGGAAACGGGGAACCTCGCCCGGTCCGCGACGATCTGGCGAGCCGTCTGGTCCAGGGCGTCTTCGCAGGCTTCTTGAACCATGTTCTTGACGGCTTCGTGCGGCCCGCCGCCGCCGCGGAGGGCGGAAAACGACCCGATTTGCCGCGCCGCCGTTTTTACCGTGGCGAGCACCGTTGCGCCCCGGCGGTCATAAAAGGTGCAGCCCAAGGCCAATCGGACCTCGTAATTGGAAAGGCCCGTATAAGGGGTTTTGAAATCGAAGCGTTCTATCCGGGGGACGGCGACAAACGCAATGTCGCCGGCGGCCGCCATCGCCTGGGGTGTGTAGTCTTCCAAAAGCACGACATGGGAAAACAACGCCCCCAGCAGTTGATAAAAAGCGAGACCGGTGTTCCTCCCGATCTCGATATCTCCCTGATAATAAACGATATTGCCTATTCCGTACTGGTCGATCCGGTAACGGTAGTCTCTGAACGCCGGGGGAAGGAACAGGCCCACGCCGGCCGGTATCTTTTCCCCGGGTGTCATCATGAGCTTCGGTTCGATGGATATTTCCCGGAAACCTACGGTGTTCATGTCCTTGCTGCAACCCGCGAAAAGCAGGGAGAAAATCAGGAACATCCCGACGAACGGTTTTCCCATCGGTTACACCTCTATGTATATGATAAAATGTCGCTTTCGCCGTTTTTAATTATAGGGGGGAGGGCTGCCCGCGTCAAGGGAATTTTCCGGTGCGGCAGGAGAAGGGGCCACAACCATCCCGCCTCGGGGCACCGCTGCCGCTGCCGCCGAAGAGGATGTCAAGCGGCTGCCGGCATCAGGGAGCCGGCCACCTCGCGGGCCACGGTGAGGAAATTGTCCAGGACCGGGGAATTGCTGTTGTTCATCCAGGCCATATGAAGAACCGTTTCCGCGCCCCCGGCGACAGTCCGGAAGACAACGCCTGCAAAGCGGGAGCGCTGCATGGAAGCGGGGACCACGGCAATTCCCAACTCCGCCGCCACCAAACCGATGATCGTGTGGAACTGGGAGGCCTCCAGAACGATATAGGGGCTGAATCCCTCCTGCCGGCAGAGGGTGATGAGGTAGTCGAAATAGCCGGGACCCCGCCGCCGGGGGATCATGATGAAGGATTCCTTGGCCAGGAGGCGCAGCGGCAGCGTCAATTCCCCCTGGAGGGGGTGATTTTGGGACATGGCCACCACGAGGGGCTCCCGGAAGACCGGTGCCGTCGCCAGCCCCGCGGCTTCGATCCCCGGGGGCGGACGAAGGAAACCGGCCTGGATCCGCCCCGCGCGGAGGGCCTCGATCTGATTGCTCGTATTCATCTCCGTGAGGGATATCTCCACGTCGGGGAACCGCCGGCGAAACTCCCGGATCACCGGGGGCAGGACACTGTAATTGGCGGAACCGATAAAACCCACCGCCAGACTGCCGATTTCCCCCTTGTCGGCCCGGACTGCCCGGCGCACCGCTTCTTCCGCAGCGGCGATGATCTGCCGGGCTTCCGCCAGGAAGGCCTCTCCCGCCGGCGTGATTTCCACCCGGCGTTTGGTGCGGTTCAGCAGGCGGACGCCGATCTCTTCCTCCAACCGGCGGATCTGCTGGCTCAGGGGGGGCTGGGAGATGTGCAGCCGCTGGGCGGCCCGGCCGAAATGGAGCTCCTCGGCCACGGCGATAAAATACGTCAGATGTCTCAATTCCATTGATTCGTTATAAATATTAAATTGCAATGAATAATATATTTTACATTTCAAAGAACCTATAATAGAGTTTCCGGCAAGTCAAACGGATATTGAGGTTGAAAAGACATCCCCGCGGCGGCGATGTCGCCGGGGGATGGGGATTTTACCGAGCACTGACCGGGGGGTTGCGCCGCCGCCGGCGGGTGGCCCCGGCGCAGGGGAGGCGAAGATGATTCGATCATTGGACGATTTTGAGCGGCAGGCACAGGAGAAGGGGCCGAAGAAGATGGCGGTCCTGGCTCCCGAAGACGAAGAATTCATGCTGGCGGTCAAGAAGAGCTGGGAGCGGGGCTACATCGAGCCGGTCCTCATCGGCGACGAGCAGCGGATCGCCCAGGCGGCGGCGAAGGCGGCTTTTGATCTTTCCCCCTTCGCGAAGATCACCGGCGGCGATCTGCAGGGGATTTCCGATTTGGGCATTCAGATGCTCTTTGCCGGCACGGCCCCCATCGCCGGGAAAGGGCAGATCCCCACTTCCTACATCTACCGCTCCATCATCCGCGCCGAGGCGAAGGCCGGTTCGGGGATGACGGTGAGCGTGGTGACGTTCTGGGAGATCCCCGGGTGCGATCACCTCGTCGCCTTCACCGATACGGGGGTGAATATCATTCCCGATCTCAAGGCCAAGGGGGAGATCATCAAGAACGCCGTTTTCGCCTATCGTCTCCTGGGCTTCCCCCGGCCCAAAATCGCCGTTCTTTCCGGGCAGCGGGAGGTGGGCGGCCGGCTGGCGTCCTATGAGGATTACGAGGCGCTGCAAAAAGCGGCGGCGGCAGGAGATTTCGGGCCCTGCGAGATCGTCGCGGCCACCTCCTTCACGGAGATCTTCCTCGGCGGGCGGGACCGCAAGATGGACTACCGTCGCCTCCCGGAGGCGGCGTTGCCCCACATCCTCCTCGTTCCCTGTCTCGATACGGGCAACATCATCTGCAAGCTCGATTTCTTTCTCGACGTGAACCGCAGCTCCCTGGTGGCGACGTCCCGGGGACCGGTCTGCATCCCCGCCCGGTCCGACTTCAGCGACAATATCGTGCAGCAGATCGCCATGTGCGTCGTTCTTGCCGACCGGATGGGAAAGGAGGTGCTGTAAAATGCTGAATTCATTCCAGGATATACTGACGGCGGCAAAGCAGGGCGGGGTTAAGAGGCTGGCGATTCCCGAACCGAAGGCGGCGGATGTCGCTCTGGCGACGGCGGCCGCCGGGGCGGGACTGATTACCCCCTGCTTTGTCGGGGACGCCGGCGCCATCAAGGCGCAGGCCGCCGCCGTGACGCTCCGGGAGGGCGACTACGAGCTTTGGGAGGAAAAGGACCCCGGCCGGGCCCTGATGCGGGCCCTGACGGCTGTCCGTACCGGTGCCGCCGACATCGTCCTGCAGGGCGGCGCCGCCCCCGGTGATTTTGTCGCCGCCCTGCAGGACAGGGAAACAGGTTTGGGGAGCAAAGGGGCGCTGGTCAGTTACGTCTCCCTCTACCAGTTGCGGAAGCGGGAAAAGCTGATCCTCGTCACCGACACCTTTCTCAACAACCGGCCGTCGCTGGTGGAAAAGCAGCAAATCCTCGCCAACGCCCTGCAACTGGCCCGTCTCCTGGGCATCGAGACGCCGCAGGCGGCGGTCCTGGCGGCTATCGAACAGGTAAATCCCGGCATCCCCTCGACCCTGGATGCGGCGATCCTCGCCAAGATGGGGGAACGGCGTCAGTTCGGCAAGGCCGTCGTGGAGGGGCCCCTGGACATCGATTGCGCCCTGAGCAAGGAGGCGGCGGGACGCAAGGGGGTACACAGTCCCGTGACGGGGAACGTGGATGTATATCTCGTGCCGGAGATCGACACCGGCCATCTCCTCGCCGAGGCCCTGGTCTTCTTCGGCGGCATGCAGACCGCCGGTGCGGTGCTGGGGACGACGAAGCCGGCGGTCCTGAAGCTGCCGTTCGTCACGGAGGAAAACCGGCTGGTGGAGATCGCCCTGGCGGCGCTGATCGCCGGGAAAGGAGGCGGCAATGGCTGATCAAAAGCATCAGTTGCTGGTCATCAACGTGGGTTCCACCTCCACGAAGGTGGCCTGGTTCAAGGGGGGCGAACAGGCGGCCCTGGAGAATATCCGCTACCAGAGCACCGAGCTGGCTGCCTTTGCCACCCTCGCGGAGCAGCTTCCCCTCCGGGAAAGGGATGTGCTGAAGTTCGTGGAGCGCAACGGTATTCGCATGGAGGCGCTGGACATGATTATAAGCCGGGGCGGCCTCGGGAAGCCCGCCCCGGCCGGGGCTTACCGCATCGACGCCGCCATGTGCCGGGATCTTTTGGAGGGGAAGTACGGACGGCATCCCTCGGCCCTGGGGCCGGCCATGGCGAACAGCCTGGCGGGGAAGTTCGGTATGCCGGCTATCGTCATCGACGCCCCGAGCACCGACGAATTTGAACCCCTGGCCCGCATCTCCGGCCTGCCGGAGATCGAGCGCAAGAGCGCCTTTCATGCCCTGAACCAGAAAGCCGCCGCCCGGCGGATGGCGAAAGACGTGGGGAAGAGATACGAAGAGCTGAATGTCGTCGTGGCCCATCTGGGCGGCGGCATCACCGTGGGGGCGCACCGGCGGGGCCGGGTCATCGACTGCACCCACGGCCTCGGCGAGGGGCCGTTCACCCCGGAGCGGGCCGGATCGCTCCCCACGCAGGATCTCCTCGCCCTGGCCTTTTCCGGCAAGACGGACCAGAAGACGCTCCAGGGTCGCCTCGTCGGTCAGGGGGGCCTCGTGGCCTACCTGGGCACCGCGGACGCCCAGCGGGTGGAGGAGATGATCGCCGCGGGAAACGCGCAGGCCGAATTTGTATTCACGGCGATGGCCTATCAGATCGCCAAGGATATCGGCGCCATGGCCACGGTCCTGGCGGGCGGGCTGGACGGCGTCGTTCTCACGGGCGGCCTGGCCCACTCCGGGCGGCTGACCTCCCTGATAGATGCGCGGGTCCGCTTCCTGGCCCCCGTTCACGTCTATCCCGGGGAGGACGAGATGTCCGCCCTGGCCGAGGGGGGTCTGCGGGTCCTCGCCGGGGAGGAGGAGGTCAAGGCGTACGGATAGCCGGTTACCTGCCGGGAGCGATGATTTCACCGCCCTTTGCCGATGTCGGTTCGAGCGACGACTTGAAAAAGGAGCGCGGCCGGGGGGTGGGGGATGTTCAGGAAAAGCGGGAACATCACGAGGGCGGACATCCCCGCTTCAAATGCCGCTCCGGTAACGGCGGTGATCGCCGCCGGGAGATCACCGCTCAGGGTGATAAGTCCTTCTTGAGGATGGCGGCGGCGAACGGCTTGCCGTGGGCCGGGTAGATCGTCCTGGCACCACCTTGCAGGAGCAGCTCCCAGCTATTCCTTACCACGTCCGGATCGGTGGCGAAGATGGGCGGGCCGGGTTTGAGGCAGAGAGGGAATTTATTCATGGCCAGATCGCCCACGCAGGCCTCCCCGGTGTCGAGAAGCACGCTCACGGAGCCGGGGGAGTGGCCGGGGGTGGGGATTACCCGTCCCGGGATCCCATAGGGAGCGAGGGGAAAGACACCTTCATCGAGAGTGATATCGACGGTGGCGGGCGCGATCCGGATGAGGGGAGAAAAGGCGAACAGGAGCACCCGGAAGATCCTGCCCCAGGTCGTTACGCCGGGAGGCAGGGGCGGGTTGCCCGCCTCGAGCCAGGGTCGCTCGGCGCGGTGCATGGCCAGGGGGGCGCCGGTCAGCTCTTTTATGGCCTGTGCCGAACCGATGTGGTCCCAATGGCCGTGGGTGATCACAATCAGCCGTACCGCTTCGGGAGGGATGCCGATTTTTCCCAGGGCCTTTTTCAGAACACCTGCCTTGCCCGGCACCCCGGCGTCCACAAGAATCGCCGCCTGTTTCTCTCTGATCAGATAGGCATTGTCGAAACCCAGTGGGATGGTGGATATGTCCATTGTCTGTCCTCCCGTGTGTTTCCGGAAGCGCCTGCTCAGGGCCGTCCGGGTTTAGAAATCGCCGCCGCCGGCATCGAAAACTACCTTTACCCGCTGTTCCGATGGATTTCCAAACGACCCCAGCCTTTTCAGGTGTCTTCCGAAGGCCTCCTGGTCCAGGATGCCGGTGTCGATCCTCAACCCCCCGGTATTCTTGAGGGTCTGCAGACCGTCGCCGCCGCCGGCCATGAAGGAGTTGACGACGGTACGATATACCGCTCCGGGTTCCACAGGCCGATGAACGCCCTGAGCATCGGTTATGGATAAGTCGAATACCCTTCGGCCCGCCGGGGCGTTGAGGTTTACCGAAAAGGCGGCGCCGGCGATATAGGGCAGCGGCGGCGGCTTCCGTTCCGGATGGCGGCGCAAAGTGAAGGCGATATGTTCTTCCAGGGCGGCAAGCAGCTCCGCTCCGGTTAACTCCATCAATACCAGAGAGTTGCGGAAGGGGAGGACTTCCATGATGTCGCCCACGGAAATTGTTCCGGCCGGCAGATCGCGGCGGACGCCGCCGCAATTCAGGAGGGCGATCTGGGTGCGGGGAAACGCCGCCAGCATGGAATCCGCCGCCAGCGGTCCCGGCCCGCTGTTGATGCCCCGGACAAGATCCTCTCTGGCCGTCGCAACCGCTTTGTTTCGATAGGCGCTGATTTCTCGGGCATAGGGCGTAAGGCGGGCCAGCATGTCCCGGTCTTCCGGTATGATCCGGAGGATGCCGGTTTTTCCCAGAGCTTGAACGATGCGGCGGTGGTCATCGCTGTCTGCCGGGATCGGGGTCATGTTCCTGATAAAACTATCTCCGACCGGGATGGTGACCTCGCCTCGATAGGCGGTTACGGCGCCTGCGGCGTTAAAGCTTACTTCCACCATGCCGAGGGCATGCCCCCATTCCCAGGCCTGCAACACCAGCACCTTGTTGCCGTCCGGGGCTGTCACCTCCGTGGGATAGGGTCCTGTTACGGTCAGTCCGCCGATGTCCCGCAGTTTTTCCCGGTCCGCCAAGAGCGAGTGGCTGTGGCCGCCGACGATAATGTCGATACCCGCCACCTGAGCGGCAAGGTCCAAATCCGCCCGATAACCCAGATGCGACAGTACGATGATCCTGTTGATCCCCAGGGCGCTCAGCCTTGCCACTTCCCGGCGGGCGGCGGCCTTGACGTCCTGGAAGACCGCCCGGCCCACGTCTCCGGTCATGAGGGGGGTGTCAGAAGTGGTCAGGCCGATGATTCCCACCTTTTCCCCATGGATTTCCCTGATTAAAAAAGGCTTTACCAGGGGGGCGATCTCCGGTTCGCGGGAGAAGTCGATATTGGCGGCAAGCCAGGGGAAACGGCTGCGGCGGATCCAGCCCGCGATGGGGCCCGTACCTAGATCGAATTCGTGGTTGCCGAAGGTCAGGGCGTCAATGCCCAGCAGATTGAGGAAATCGAAATCCACCTCGCCCTTGAAGCGGGAGAAGTAGAGCGTTCCCTGTACGGCATCACCGCCGTGGAGGAGCAGCAGCTCCGGATCGGCCGCCCGCAGTCTGTCGAGGAACGTCTTGATCCGGGGAAAACCGCCCAGGCGCACCGTTGACGTCTGCCGGTCGATGTGGAGACTGACCGGCGACGATTCCAGGTGGGAGTGGGTGTCGTTCAGATGGACGAGGGTAAGGGGCCGGGGCGGCAGGACCGCCGGACGGCAGCCGCCGGCGCAAAAAATAACGAGCAGCCATACCGCCAGGAGAATCCTGCCGGGATGGGGCCTTATCTTCATCCGCTTTTGTAGCACGGGCATTGTCTGCGACCCGCCTCCGTTATGTGAAGATGTAGGCATCTAGCCGCTTATTGTCGTGTGTCGTTGTGCCGGCGCCGGGCATGGTAGTCAGTCGGAGAATAAACCCCAGCAGACGATTCCAAATGATTCCAAATAATTAAAGGGCTTATTTAACATAACGTCAGCGGTTCGATAACGGGACTTCCGTCGTCGGCGGGTTCCGCCCCGGCAGGAAAATTTATATGACCCTTTCCCGAAGGGCTTCCAACCCCCCGAGTGGATCGCCGTGGAGATGAATCCGCAGCACCCGCCGGCCCCGGTCGCGGAGCGCCCGGCGGTCCCCCATGGCCTGGGCGGCCTTCAGGGTGCCGAAGGTCAGGCCGGCGGCCTCCTGCCCGGGTTCGTCGGGAATCGGCACATCTGCGCCGTCAGCTGCGGTGATCTGGATAAAAAGGCCGCCCCCCCCGTCCCCCTTGTGCAACTGTCCCGTTGAATGGAGATACCGGGGACCGTAACCCGCCGTCGTGGCCAGGCGCCACCGGTCCCGGATCCCGGACCGCAGATCCGCAAGGGCCAGATCTATGGACGAAGAAGGGGTGAGATAAACCTGAAGGGCCACGTAGTCCCCCGCCTTGCCCTGGGCGAGGAACGCCGTCAGTGACGGATATTCCCCGTAGATGTCCCATCGGGACGTTGTCCGGTCGGGCCTTTCCGCAGGGAGGCGTCCCTTTTCCCGATAAGATGCCGTCATTTCCTTCGCTAAAAGCTTGGCGGCCTCCACGTCGGGCTGGTCGAAGGGGTTGATTCCCAGCCGCCAGCCGGCGACGGCCGTGGCCATCTCCCAGAGGAAGATCTGTCCGCCCAGGTCATAGGGATCTTGCAGGGATATCTCCAGGACGGGATGTCCGGCCCGCCCGAGGGCGTCCAACAGCCTTTGCTGCGGACGGTCGTCACCCAAACCGACGGCGATGAAGAAACGGTCGTTTCCGTAGCTTTCCGGCACCCCCGGCGGCTCGTCCACGACGGGGACGATGCCCCGGCCCTCCTTGCCGGTGCTTTCCGCGAGCAACTGCTCCAGCCAGGCCCCGAAACTCTCCAGGGGCGGCGAAAAGAAAAAGGTCGCCTTATCCCGGCCCGCCCGGGCCAGCGTTCCCAACGCCGCCCCCAGGAGGGCCGCCGCATCCGCCGTTTCCCCGGCCCCGGTTTGTCGGCCGTACTGAGGCTCCCGGGGTAAAATGCCCGCCTCCTCACCCGCCGCTCCGGTCGCGTATGCCCTCCTGGCCGCCGCCGCGGCGGCGGCCCCGGCCAGGAGGCGTTCTCCATCCACGCCGATCAGGGCCGCCGGGACGAGGCCGAAGCAGGACAGGGCGGAGTAGCGCCCCCCGATCTCCGGGTCGTTGAGGAAGGTATGACGGAAACGGAGCCGCTCCGCCCAGGCGGCGATCCCGCTGCCGGGATCGGTGACGGCGATGAAATCCCGCCCCGCCGCTTCCCGTCCCCGGGCGGCAACCGCCTGATTGTAAAAGTATTTCATCAGCGAGAAGGTCTCGACGGTCCCCCCCGACTTGGTGGCGACGATGAAGAGGGTCCGGGAGTGCGGGAGCTGACGTGCGCACGCCAGGACGGCGCCGGGGTCGGTGGTGTCGAGGATGCCCAGATCCGGATACCCCGGCCGGACGCCGAAGGTCTTCCGGAAGGTCTCCGGGGCGAGACTGGAGCCCCCCATGCCGAGGAGCACGACCCGGTCATATCCTTCCTGCCGGACGGCGGCCGCGCATCTGCCGATCTCCTCCCGGCGGGCGGGCATCTTTTCCGGGCAGTCCAGCCAGCCCAGGCGGTTGGAGATTTCCGCGGGGGATGGTTTCCAGACCGTATGGTCCCGCCGCCAGATCCGGGCCATGATCCCTTCCCGCTCGCAATGATCGAGGGCGGACCCGATCATCTCATCGTAAGGGCTTCGGTAAAAACGCAGCTTCATCACACCATCCTCAAGCGCCCCTATCCCGGTCAGCGGTCTCCGGTCAGCTGAGAAAAGCAGATTTTACGATTTCACTGATATAGACGGGGGGAACATAGGGAGTGCCGGTGCAATCATTTGTTTCGAATATGACCTGATTGATGGGGCGGGGTGTTTCGTAATAGATCGAATTGCTTACATTCTTGGTGGTTAGGATAAGCGCCTTTTGCAGAGAGGGGACGAACAAAGTCATTTCACTGCCAGGCGCCCCCATCAGGATGCCGAGGAACTGGTTGTTGGCGTCGTAAACTTTGAACTCCGCATTGCCGGCCGAATAGGACACCAGGGCGACGATGGCACAGAACAAACCCAAAATTATGCGTTGGCTTCCTCTTTTCATTTCCCCCTCCCCACATTCCTTAAATGTCGGTCTTGTCGTCTCCCCGGGCCTCCAGGTTCGCGATCCTGGCCTTTACCTCCTCCAGCTCTTTCCTGGTCGGGATGTCCAGGCTGTGCAATACGTCGGCGACTACTTTTCCCAGCATCTCTTCCAGTTCGTCTGGCCAGTAGGTGTAAAACCAGGCGGCCGACATCTCGGTCATAACCTTTTCAGGATTTATGGTGCCCAACTTTCCGCTTTTCAGTGTCGTCTCGATCCCGGCGGACATCTCCTTGAGTTTATCTGTCACCTCCAGGGCCGCCCCCGCGCCGATCAATGCCGCTTTTTTCAATGATTCCATCATGATGATCACCTTTTTGCCATCTTTGGTTGCCTGGAGCTTTTTAGCTGCTATGTTTGATCCACCAGCCGGTAAGAAACAACGGAGGGTAGTGTATCAAAACTATATCGATCTTGCAACGGTCGATATAGTGAAACTTCCATGACGGCACGCCGTCACAAATTTATTTCAGGAATATCGACCACCCCGCCCAGAGGGATCCGGGGCGGAGATCCAAAGCTCCCGAGGCCTCGGCGACGGGGGAGAAGCCGCAGGACCGGCAGTCGATCCGGCCCCGGTTCTTGACATAGCAGCCCCGGGTGACGGTGCCGTCGGGATCGACGTTGACGAGGATATCGTCGTGACAGCGCCAGTCGTTGGCGATCATGGCCCGTAGGCGTCCGGCGGAGTTGAGGATGGGGAGTCCTTCTCTTTTCATGCCGATCACCGCTTCCAGGGTCTCCCGGCGTGCTTCTCCGTTTATGGCCAAAGGCTCCTCACCCTGGCCGTAGGGATAGAAAAGCTGGACGGTCATGCCTTGAAAGGCCTTTATTTCGCTGAGTTTTTCCAACAGCGGGCGGATCTCGAGACGGTTTTCCCGATTGATCGTGAAATGGACATAGAGGCGCCCGTGGCGGGAGGAACGGAGGTTTTCCCAGACCTGGGCGAAGGAGCGGGAACGGAGCCGGTCGTGGGTTGCCGGTAATCCGTCGATGCTCACCCAGAGGATGTCCGCCGGGACGTCCAGGGGGCGGGTGCCGTTGGTCGTCACGGCCACCCGGGGGAAAAGCGCGCGGGCGGCCGTGATCAAATCCCCGGGGCCGTAAGGGCCGTCCCGCCACAGGAGCGGTTCTCCCCCCTCAAAAACGACGATCAGGACCCCCTGGCGCCGCAGGGCGGCGAGGGCGGTGACGGCGGTATCCCAACTCATGTGGGCGCCCGCCTCCCCGGCGCGGCGATGGAAGGGGCAGGCCCGACAGGCAAGGTTGCACCGGTAGGTGAGCTTGAAACTGGCCAGCAGCGGCGGTTTCTGTCCCAAAAGCTTCCGCCGGAGGAAAAAGGCGATGAAAGGCAGGAGGCGTTTTTGCCGGGAAGCCATGGCGGCGTCGCCTCAGCGGCGTTTTTTCCCCCGGGGGGTCTTTTCTTTCATGAGATCACCGAGGGAGCCCATGGTTTTCGGTCCCGACCGCAAATATTTCCGGTAGTCGTCTTCGTCCTCCCGGGCCGCCGCCGGCCCCTCCGCCGCTGCGGCAGCGGGGGCCTCATCGGCGAGCGACAGGGAGATGCGCTTGCGGTCGCCGTCGATAGCCTCGATCCGTACCTCCAGGACGTCCCCTTCCCGGACCGCATCCCGGGGATGGGCGATCCTTTTCCCCTTTCCCAGCCTGGAGATGTGGAGGAGCCCGTCCACCCCCGGGCCGAGGTTGACGAAGGCCCCGAAGGGGGTCAGGCGCACCACGGTCCCCCGTTGCGTCGTCCCCTCGGGATAGGCGGTCCGGACCCCGTCCCAGGGATCGGTCAGGGTTGATTTCAGGGACAGGCTGATCCGCCCGTTTTCCCAGTCCAGTTTCGTCACGGCGACCTCCAGGGTCTGGCCCACCGTCAGGTGCTCCTTGATGTCCGTGACCCGTTCCCAGCCGATTTCCGAGACAGGCAGCAGCCCCTGAACGCCACCGATGTCGATGAAGGCCCCGAAATCCCGGAGGGAAACCACGGTCCCGGTCACGATCATTCCCTCCTGGAGCTTCTCCTTCAGGGCCGCCTCCTCCTTTTTCCGCTCCGCCTCCAGGACGGCCCGGTTGGAAAGGACGATGTTCCGACCCCGCTCACCGAACTCGACGATCTGGAACGGCAGGGTCCGGCCGAGGAAGTCCTGGCCTTTGTCCACCCGGGTCAGCCCCAACTGGGAATAGGGGCAAAACCCCCGCATCCCCCCCGGCAGCTTGATCTCGAAGCCCCCCTTGATTTCCTTCTCGACGACCCCGGCGACGGGCACGCCGCTTTGCCAGACCTCCTCCAGATGCTCCCGGGCGGAATCGCCCGCGCCGATCCGGGTGGTGAAGAGCTTCTCGTTGTGTTTCGACGAGAGGAAATAGGCGGTGAGCGTGTCGCCCTCCCGGACGGCAACGGCGCCCTCTTCATCCGCCAGCTCTTTTTTGTCCAGATAGCCCTCGCTCTTGCCTCCCAGATCGAGGAATATCCAATCGTCGGTAATCTTTACAATCTTTGCCTCCACCTTCTGGCCGGGCTTCAGGAAATCGGGCCGTACCGGCGATTTTTCGAAGAGCTCGGCAAAGCTCTGTTCTTCATTGGCGTCTTTGTTTTGCGTGGTTGTCATGGTTCCTGCACCTTTTTTGGTTTTCCTTTCGCGGGGGAGAAATTCCTTTTGCCTGTGCGCTCTACATAGCGATAAATCGTGGCGGTGACAATGACTTTTTTCTCCCGGGACGGCTTACGGCGCCGTGCCGGCGGCGCCGTTCAGGATGCGGTCGAGGGCCCGGTCATAGGCCCCGAATTCGTTCAGATCGTTGTGCCCGCCCCCTTCGATCCGGATGAGCCCGGAGGGGGGGCGGAGCAGCGTTGCCAGTCGCGCGGCGGCGTCGTAAGGGATAACGGCGTCTTTGGTGCCGTGGATCAGATAGACGGGGCAGGCGACCCCGGGGAGCCATTGGTGGGTGGGGAAGGGGTATTTCAGGACCAAAGCCAGCAGGCGCCGGGGCAGGAGGGGATAGTGACGAGCGGCCAGGTCGGTGAGACTGTAGAAGGGGGACTCCAGGATGAGGAGCTGCGGTTTGGCCTCCCGGGCGATATAGGCCGCCATGCCGGTGCCGATGGACCGTCCGTAGATCACGATCCTTTGTGCCGGCGCGAATTTTCGCAGGTATTCATAGACCGCCCGGGCATCGGCGAGGAGCTGACTTTCGCCGTCGATCCTCCCCGTGCTCTTCCCGAACCCCCGATAGTCGTAGATGAACAGTTCGTAGCCCCGGGAGGTGAAATCCCCCGCCACCTCCCCCCAGGTCCGGAGACTGCCGGCGTTGCCGTGCAGGTAGAGGATGATCCCCCGGGCGTCCGCTACGGGGAAGTGGAGGGCGTTGAGTACCGCCCCCGCCACGGGGATGTTTATCTCCCGGCAGGGGACGGGAAAAGTGTAGCGGTAGTCCGGCGGGAGGACTTCGGGATAGAAGAGCAGCCGCTCCTGGGTGCAACCCATCAGGAGGGTAAAGATCCCGGCGATCAATACCGAGGAAAAGGACCTGTTCCGGCTCATCTCCCCTCTCCTCCCTTCTTCCCGCGCCGCCTGCGCTTTCCTTGCGGTCTTCGCCTTGCCGGGGACGTCTCGGCCCGCTGATTGTGAAAATATGACCCCGCCGGAAGGCTTACCCCGAAAACAACCCCTTGAAAAGATGAGCCCATCCGACGCTTACGTCTCGCGACGTTTGCCACACCGAAGGCACACATCCTTTTCGTCTGCCTTTCTACCACGGCGGGCGGAAGAAGAGAACCCTTTTCTCCTTGACATTTGGGAATGATTCCCCGAATATCGGGGTAAAATAACTACAGGAGGAGGCATGATGATGAAACGGATCTGTTTTGCGGTGGTGATCATATTGCTGACGGCTTCCCTTGCCCTGGCGGCGGGCCCCAAGAGCTATCAGGTGACCGGCCCGGTTCTGGAAATTACCAACGATGTCATCACCGTCCAGAAGGGCAAGGAGAAATGGCAGATCGCCCGGGACAAGGACACGAAGGTGAAGGGAGACTTGAAGGTCGGCGCCAAGGTAACCATCGAATACACCATGAAGGCGACGGCGGTAGAGGTGAAGGGAGACGCCAAAAAGAAATAGGGACGGGATGCCGCTTACTCCGGTGCCTTCCCGGCGGTTCGGAATGCAGGGGCGACCGGTTCGCTGCCGCGACCGGTCGCTCTTTGTATTATCACGATCGGGACTGACGGAGCGGAGAAGTTTCTTTCACTCGCAAATGCGTGCATATGTTATTGATCTACAACGGTTTATCATTAACGGAGACACTGCGGAGCGCGTCCACAATTTTCATCCTGCTTGGTGACGGCGTGCCGTCATGCGGGTTTCGTTGGTATGATATAATGGAATACCATAATTTGAAAAAGCCATGCCCAAAGAAGGATTAACAGTGGGCATAGACAATGCCGGCACAAAAGTTTGTTTAAAAGAGTTAACTCTCCGAAAATTACCAGCAGACATAAGCACAGTGGCATAAGAGATTCCACCGCATCCGCATAGTATCGCGCTGAATTTTATGTTCATCGTAGGAGGAGAACATGCCAAGACCGTTAAAGAAGAAGGCTGAAAAGCCGCGCTGCGGGCTCTGCGGCAAGACAAAGAATCTGACCAGGACCGAATGCTGCGGGAACTGGATCTGCGACGATGAGCATAAGTATGTTCCCTTCTCGTACTCCAGGATAAGTTGCAGCCGCAACCATAGCCGATATACCCTCTGCAGCCATCACTTCAATGAGGGTCACGAGGGTGACTGGAAGACCTGCGAGATATGCCGGACGGATTTCGAGCCCGAGATGGTCGTTTGGTACGGGACCAACGAGTACAACTTCGAGAAGATGCCCGATCCCCCATCATATGAGCCGACCCACTGCTCAAAGTGCGGAATCATCATCAAGATTGGCACGGATGGCTACAGCCGGTTGGGAGACGAGTACTGGTGCGAGGACTGTGCGGAAAAAGAGATGCGGAAAAAGAGAAGTTGAACCAGAGGGTGTAAGCGTCAGATGAACTCATCTTTTCAAAGGGTTGTTTTTGGGTTAAGCCTTTCGACGGTGGAAAATTGTCATCGTTGGGAGGCGGGGAATGACGACGGAGGAACGAAGCGCCCGTTGGCGTGGCATCATCTCCGGAAGGCCATCGATTACGCCCTCAATCAGAAAAAGGCTCTGTATCGCTATCTTTTCAGGTGCCGTCCCGGCCGCACAGGCCATGCCGGTGGTTCACCATCCGGACATCGCCGCCGTAGAGGGAGCTGATCACCGCGCCCGTTACCGCGGCGGTGGGATGGACGATCACCCGGCGGTTGACGCAGACGACCCGCTCCACGTACTGGGAGACGAAGCCCAGGTCATGACTGACGACGACGATGGTGAGGGTGGCGCTCAGGGCGTGGAGGAGTTCGAACAGCTCCGTTTCCACCGCCATGTCCACATTGGCCGTCGGTTCGTCCAGCAGGAGGAGTTCCGGTTGCGACGCCAGCGCCCGGGCAATGAGGACACGCTGGCGCTGTCCCCCGGAGAGGGCCGTGAAGGGGCGGTTCCAGAGGGCGTCCATCTCCAGGCGCTGCAGCGCTTCCAGGGCGGCATCCCGGTCGGCCTGCCGGTAGGGGCCGATTCCCCTGCCGTTGCCGAGACGCCCCATGAGGGCCACATCGAGGACATTCACGGGGAAGTGGGGATCGAACTGGATATGCTGGGGCATGTAGCCGATACGGGGGCGCGCCGGGACCGGCGGCATACCGAAGATCTCAACGCGGCCCCGGTCCGGTTTGAGCAGGCCCAGCATCAGTTTCAGCAGGGTCGTTTTGCCCCCGGCGTTGGGACCGACGAGGGATGTGAAGCTCCGCGTCGGGATCATGAAGTTTACCGCTTCCAGCACCGGGGCGCCGTTATAAGAAAAGGAAACGTCGGAGAATGTGACGGCCGCTGTTGACTTCATAATCGCCATCCTTTTTGTCTCACCGGAGTCCTGCTGCCACCGCGTCGGTGAGGCGTTGCATGTTTTCCAGGTAATTCCGGGCCAGGGGATCGACGGGGACCACGGCCCCGCCGATTGCCCGCGCCACCGCGGCGGCGCTCTTGGCGGGGAACTGGGCCTGAACGAAGATCACCTTGACACCGTCTTTACGGGCGGCGGCGATGAGCGACGCCAATTGCCGGGCGCTCGGTTCCCGGCCGCCGCCTTCCACGGGCACCTGAATCAGGCCGTACGCCGCGGCGAAATACCCGAAGGCCGGATGGAAAACGTACATCTTTTTCCCCCGCAACGGGGCCAGGGTCCGGGCGATCCGATTGTGGAGCCGCTCCAGATCCGCTGCGAAGTCGCGGAGATTGGCCCCGTATTCCTCTTGGTGGCTCGGATCCAGGCGGCAGAGGGCGTCGTGGATGTTGCGCGCCTGGATCTTCACCAATCCGGGATCCAGCCAGATGTGTGGGTCCGGTGTCCGGTGCCGACCGGTAGGGCGCGACGGCGCCTGCCGGCCCCTCGTTTCCGTTTCGCCGACGGGGACACCCCCGCCGCGGAGGCCCGGGGCGCTGCCGCCGCCGTAACGATAAGCGCCGTCCGGTGCGGTTGCCGGGTGCGCTGTCCCGGCATGGTCGGGATCTGCCTCGTGGTCATGTTCATGCCGGTCTGCCTCGAGATAGCGATAGGGTACGCCCCGCTGTGTTTCCACAATCATGAGGCGACCGTTGAGTTTCCGGATTTTTTTCAGTACTGCGGCCTCCATGGGGACACCGATACAGAAATAGGCTCGGGCGTCGGCCATCCGGGCCATCTGCTGCGGGGTCGGCTCATAGCTGTGGGGGGACTGTCCCGCCCCCACAAGTACCGAGGTCTGTACATGGCGGCCGCCGATGCGGGCGACGAAATAGGCCTGGGGGAGGATGGTGACGAAGACCGGGATCGGGGAGCGGGTTTCGGAACCAACTGCCGGGCCGGAGGCCTTACCGGCCGCGGGGATCGCCGCCGGCGGGGCCGGAACCGTCAGCAACGCGAGGATCAGGCAGCAGCAAAGGAGGCGCCCGACGAGCGCTTCGCCCCGGCGGCTATTCGTTCCCGACGACGGAATTTGTACATTCGATGAATAGCTCATCGCAATCCTCACAGCGCTTGACGGCATGATTCCGGGCAAAGCCCGCCCAGTGCTCCTTCTGTTTCGGGGTCAGGATCCCCGTCCCGTTGCACAGGGGACAGACGTTGTCCAGAGCCGCCATGATCGCCGCCCGGATGAACTCCGAGCGATTGGGGATGTTACTTATGACCTCCCGCAGGTCGTCATTGACCTTGAAGGTGATAATGGCTTCCTTTTTCTTCATCGGCGGCCCTCCGGTCTTTTGACTTATATTACTAAGTAATACCGATGGTGTCAAGCCGCGGTATGATAATGAAATTGTTCGCTATTATTCGTTTTCGGCCTTTTTAGAGGGGCAGCTTTACCATCTCCACTCGCTTCAGAGTCCGTCCCAGGAAGCGCTCGGCGATGGTCTGAAACCGGAAGGGGACATCGGAGACGCAGAAACGATACTCCGGAGGGATCCGGAGGGGATTGGCCAGGGCCTTTTTCTGCAGCAGCCGGGCGGTGATCTCCGCCATGGCCTCGGCGGAATCCACGAGTTTGATGGCGGCGCCGGTGATCTCCTGGAGCAGGGCCTTGAGGAGCGGGTAATGGGTACAGCCCAAAACCAGGGTGTCCACATGTTCCGCCAGGATCGGTTTCAGGTATTCCTGGGCGGTCAGGCGTGTCACGGGGTGGTCGAGCCAGCCTTCCTCCACAAGAGGGACGAAAAGGGGGCAGGCCTGAGAAAAGACGCGTATTTCCGGATCATGGCGATGGATCGTCCGGGCATAGGCATTGCTGTTGATTGTCGTCGGTGTGCCGATGACGGCCACCTGCTTGGTCTGCGTGGTCCCGGCAGCGCAGGCGGCCCCGGCCTCGATGACGTCCAGGACCGGTACGGACGACCTTTCCTGAATCGTCTCGCCGGCCACGGCGGCGATGGTGTTGCAGGCGATGATCAGGAGCTTGACCCGCTGCTGCAGGAGAAAATCGGTTATTTCCATGGAATACTGGGTGATGGTTTCCTCGGACTTGACCCCGTAGGGCACCCGGGCCGTATCCCCGAAATAGATGATGTTTTCGAACGGCAGGCGGTCCATGAGGGCACGGACCACGGTGAGGCCGCCGATTCCGGAATCGAAAACGCCGATGGGGTGGACCAGGCTGAGATCCATGTCAGTGTTCCTTCCCGGCGCGCCGGTTAATTTTCCCGCCGTCCCTCCGGTCCCTCCTGCCTGTGCCGGGGACCTGCGCCCTGCCGGCGGGGTCCTTCTTGACGATCTTCCGGGGGGCGGCGGGACCGGGCGCCTTGATGATGCGCGCATAGGGAGCCGCCGGTTCCGTGTCCCGGGGCGTTCCGCCGACTTCCTCCGGGCTCTTGTACGGCGGCTTTGCCTCCGGACGGGGCTGTTTGCCGCTGCCCTCGTAGAGGGGGTATTCGAGGAGCCGGCTTTCCAGCTCGCCATTGAAAAAAATCAGTCGCCGCGAGGTCCGGAGGCCGATCCTCTTGGCCAGTTCCAGGTTGGCGGTGAAGACATAACCGCGATAACCATGGCAGCCCGTTTTGAGAAAATCACCCATCTCCCCATACATCCGCTCCAGTTCCTCATCGGCACCCAGGCGCTGTCCGTAGGGGGGGTTCATGATCACGACACCCTGTTCCCGCGGCACGGGGGTGGCGGCAAAAGGGCAGACGCGCAACTGGATGTGGCGCCCCATTTTCGCCCGCCCGGCGTTGACGGCGGCGGCCCGGACCGCTTCCGGAGAGATGTCCGAGGCGATGATCCGCCCCGGGAAATCGGGCCGCTCCTCCTTGCGCACCTGGAGTCGGAGATGCTGCCACAGGTCGTCGTCGAACCCCCGGAGGTGGAGAAAACCGAAATTCTCCCGCAGGATGCCGGGGCCGCGGCGCCGGGCGAGCAACGCCGCCTCGATGGCCAGGGTGCCGCTGCCGCACATGGGGTTGACGAGGGGGGTGTCTCCGGTCCAGCCTGTGGCCATGAGGACCGCCGCCGCCAGGGTTTCCTGCATAGGCGCTGTCAGGGGGACCTTCCGGTAGCCCCGGCGGGAAAGGGGTTCACCGGAGGTGTCGGCAAAGATCCGGTAAAGGTCGTCCTGCCAGTAGAGATGCACGACGGCGCCGGTGCGGTCCGATCCCGAATCGGGGCGGCGCCGGTAGAGCCGGCGCAGGCGATCCACGATGGCGTCCTTGATCCGGACATTGGCGTACCGGGGGTCGCGGATCGCCGGGGTAGCGACGGCCGAGGTGACGCAGAAGTAGCGGTCCACATGAAGGACATCCTCCCATGGCAGGCTGATGGCGGCGGCATAAAGGTCGTCGGGCGTCCGGGCCCGTCCTTCGTGGAGGAGCATGAGGACCCGCTGCCCCGTCCGCAGGCAGAGGTTGAGGCGCATGGCGTCGATCATGCCGCCCGTGGTCTCGACGGCCGCTTCCGACACTTCCCGTACCGGCATCCCCAGGGCGAGGATTTCCCGCTCCAGGTAAGGGGATATCCCGCGGGCGCAGGTCACCAGAATGGGACGCTTATCATTCCAGAGATTGATCATGGAGTTTCTCTAACATAAAGAGGTCCTTTTCGCAAAAAACAGTTGCCCCCGCCACCGGCGATCGGAGTCGGCGGTCCCCGCCGTGGCGCCCGGTGGGGAGGGCATCCGGTTCCTTCCCGCGGCAGCTCCCCGTGGTCTGGGTCGCGGACAGGGCCGGTGCCGGTAAAACGGTTCGTGGCCGGTGCGGGGTTCCCTTTCTCCCCGCCAACACCCTCCGCAGCAGAGAATAAGAGAATAAGGGTTGCCTAAACGGTGAAAATCAGGTAGAAATACCGGCATGAATGTGGAAAGAACCAAGCACGTTGTTTTCTATGTCCTCCTTGGCGTTGCCACCCTGCTTTTGCTTTATATTCTCAAGCCCTTCTTCTATCCCATCTTTTGGGCGGCCGTCCTCGCCATTGTCTTCCAGCCCCTGCAGCGGCGCCTGGGACAAAAAATCACCTCCCCCGGCCTGGCGGCCGCGGCGACGCTGGCGGCAATCGTTCTCATCATCATCGTTCCCGCCGGGCTCATCGGCGGTCTTTTGCTCAACGAGTCCCTTCATGTCTACAATTCCCTCAACATGGAAAGCGCCCGCATCGAAATGCAGATCGAAGATCTGGTCAAGCGCATCGCCGCCGACCCTTATCTTCGTTATTTCCACATAGACATGAGCTTCGTCACCGAGAATACGGCCACGCTGGTCAAGAAGGCAACCGGGTTCATCTTCACCAGCCTCTCGAATCTGACCCAGAACACGATCATGTTTCTCCTGAATTTCGTGATCATGCTTTACACGCTCTTTTTCTTCTTGCGGGACGGCGACAGATTCGTCCGCATGATCGTCAGGCTCATCCCCCTGGGGGCCGAACGGGAGGGACTGCTCCTGGAAAGATTCACCGCCATGACCATGGCGACCCTGAAGGTGACGCTGATCATCGGCGGGCTCAAAGGGCTGCTCGGCAGTATCGTCTTTTCCCTTACCGGTGTCCACGGCGCCCTCACCTGGGGGGTGCTCATGGTCTTCACCTCCATCATCCCCGCCGTGGGCTGCGCCATCGTCTGGGGCCCCGTCGGGGTGGTGATGATCCTCATGGGGCAGGTCTGGGAAGGGCTGATCATCCTGGTCTGCGGTCTTACCGTCATCAGCCATGTGGATACCTTCCTACGCCCCGTGCTGGTGGGGCAGGCGATCCGGATGCACACCCTCCTCATCTTCCTTTCCACTCTGGGCGGGCTTTCCCTCTTCGGGATCTCCGGTTTCGTCATCGGTCCGGTCATCGTGTCTCTGGCCCAGACCCTCTGGGAGATCCATGACGAGTTATGGCATCAGAACAATCTATGACCCGCACATACCTGTTTATTGATGAACCCGGCGCGGCGCAGATCGCGGCTATCGTTCGCCTCTACGAGACGGCGGGCTGGTGGGCGGGACAGGTCCGGGAATCGCCGGAGCTGGTACGCCGGATCGTGACGGGGAGCCACTGCTTCGTCCTGGCCCGGGAAGGGGAGGAGATCGTCGGCATGGGACGGGCGATCAGTGACGGGGTCAGCGACGCCTATATCCAGGACGTATCCGTCCACCCGGATTTCCGCCGGCAGGGCATCGGCTCCCGGATCGTCCGGGAGATACTGCTCCGACTCCGGAACGACGGTCTGCAATGGATCGGCCTGGTAGCCGGGAGAAACACCTTGCCTTTTTACCGCCGGCTGGGTTTCGAGGAACTGCCCGCCGCCACGGCGATGCTCATGATGATCAACATCGATCCGGTCAGATGCGGGTGACGTCGATCCCCGCCTTTATGGCCAGCTTGTAGGATTCCCGCTTGTAATAGACCCCCGCGGCCAGGAGGCCGACGGCCAAAAACAGGCCGGTGCCCATGCCTGCCAAAAACAGGCCCGCTCCCCACTGGGTATAGACGACGAACACCAGGGGCAGGAACATGATGGTCAAAAGGAGCCCTACCTGAAAGAGGCGGTCGCCCAGGACCCAGAAGCGGGCCGCCCGGGGGGACTTTTTCTGCATCGTCTCGAAGAGGGGATAATCGAGGGACGTGAAATTTTTCTTGTTCATGGACTGCACCCCTTGATCCGTCAGTCGGAAAGATAAATCCCGAAGCGAATAATTCCAAATAGTTACAGGACCTGATTTACATAAAATTGCCGGCTCGACAAGGAGACCTTCATCGCAACCACCACCCCGTTGTCCCGGATGAAGTACCCCGGTCCTTCCCGGTCCGCCGGGAAAAACGGGAGCTATTCTACCACGTCCGCGCCGCGTCGCACCATAATTTTTGGGGAAGCTGTGGGGAGTGACGCCTTCTGGAAATGACAACCAGCCTTCCGCTGCGGGTGGTCAATCCCTTTCCCGGGAAAGGGCGTCGCCCATGACCTCCCGCCAGTAGGGATCTTCCCGCATCTGGGCGAGCTTCCGTTGTAACTGCCGCACCGTGATGCCCAGGATCTCTGCGGTCTGTCGGCGGTCGCCGCCGGTGTTCATGAGGACATAGGCCACCTGGGTCTCGTCGTTCTCCTTGAGGCTGCACAAACGCCGGGCGAACAGGGACTGCCGGGTGGGCTGTTTCCCCAAGACATAATGGCGTGTCAGGTGGGCGACCGCCTCCAAAGATGAGGCGTCTTCCGGTAAA
>ERZ795030.1306-NODE-1306-length-34578-cov-5.533644_pt1 | contig 34578 bp, 36 predicted proteins | sample MGYA00375122_ERZ795030 | MGnify/ENA primary metagenome ERZ795030 (study PRJEB30165, sample SAMN05720146) | activated sludge metagenome | isolation source: anaerobic digester from wastewater treatment plant | place: Japan | collected 2015-04-20 ... | reverse complement strand
CTTGGCAACCTTACATGCACCTTATTGCCCTGTCCAGTTTTTGGGGAGTGTTATAGGGGCCGCATTTCCAGACAGAAGAAAAGGGCGGGAATGTCCTGCAGGGCGTTATGCGTGATGATCTGTAAGGCAAAGGTGCTCTTGCCGATCTTCGGGGGTGCGCTTAGAACAATCAATTCACCCGGCATGAATCCGGTTTTGACGATCCGGTCAACGTCCGTCCATCCGGTCCTGATCCCGGTCGCCTGTTCCGGCCTTTGAATTTCTTCCCGGTACTTCTTCAGGCCGTCGGCAAAGGTCATGATCCCCGCCACGTCGAATTGACGGGCGTCCTCAAGCAGTTCGCGGAATGCCACGGCGTCATTCCCTTCCTGAAAATAATCGTTCACGTCCAGATCTTCCGGCAGGGCCGCGTTGAAACATCTTTCATAACCCAGGCGACGGGCCAATTCCCTGGCTCCCTTCTGCCCGGCCTCGTCGGGGTCATAGCAGATGATGATTTTCTTGACGGCTTGAAGCTGGTCAATCCATGACGGGTCAAACGATCCGGCCCCGTTGGTTGCGGCGACCACGTTTTCAATGCCGTGGGTGATCAATGTCAAGGCGTCAATCTCACCCTCTGTGATCAGGATTTCATCCCGGTTCCCCTGAATGGCATCGGCGTTGAACAGGATGGACCGGCAATCTTTGACGCGCAGGAAGGTCTTCTTTGCGGGGGGCAGGGACCGGCTCTTGATATTGATCAGCTTGCCCTTTTCATAATGCGGGATCGTCAACCATCGACTCCCGTCCCTGTCCACGTCCAGGCCGACCTTGAACCGCTTCACGGTTTCGATGGCAATCCCCCTCGCTTCGGTGACGTACCTCACGGCTTCCTGGTCGGCCAAAAGCCGGTGGTGGGCGTCTGTGGCCTTTTTCTCCTCCGGTACGGTAAAAGGGCCGTCCTTGTCGGGGAAAGCCTCCTTGACGGCCCCCTGTGGCTTTGTGCGGGGCCTATAAATGGCCTTCCGTTCCTCGTAGTCGCCATAATGCTTTTGCAGGGTGATCAGGTTTCCCTTCTCGCCGCACTTGTGGCAGTAGAAAATCCCCTCCTCCGGGTCCATGTAGAAATGACCTTTCGCATCGCCACAGAAGGGGCAGACCTTAAAGACGGCTTGCCCTGACTGCATCCGGTATTCATTCCCCTTGCTTTGAAGATATTCGATAGCCGTCATCATAGAACCGTGACCCCCTGCTCGCTGTAGAATTTATCAAGTAGGCTTCCGGTGGCCTTCATGGTCGGGCCTTGCGGTCCTTCTGCCGCTCCGTTGCCGTTTTGGTTGCGGATAATGCCCAGGAGATATTTCTCGCCCTTGCCCTGGCCGGCATAACCCTTCTCGATGTAGGTCTTGATTCCCGCCATAACCTGGGCGACCGGATAGCGTTCCCAAGTCTTCAGGATTGACAGCTTGACGGTATCGGCAATCCGGTTTGTCGTCCTGGTTGACTGAATGGCGAGAAAGGCTTGGTTGATGGCTCCCTGGTCTTGGTATCGTTTCAGCCTGTCAGGGATTTCAGAAAGAATTTCGCCGGGGGTTTCTTTATTCTTTAATTCTTTAATTCTTGTATGTGGTCGTTTGCTGGTCGGTTGCTGGTCGTTTAGCTGGTCGTTTCCTTCAACGTCAGCTTGATAAGTAGGCCAATTTATAATAGTAATTATCGAAAATTTGTTGGTCGTTTTGATGGTCAAATTTCCGGACTTTTTCAGGAGTTCAACAATGGTGCGGATTTCCCGCTCTGACAGTCCTGTTTCTTCCGCCGCCTTCCTCCGTCCGAAGATGAATTGGCCGGGCAGAAGATGAACACGCTGAAGCCCCACTATGGCATCATATTCCTTGTAGCTCGCCTTCAATAAACAGTATGTCCAGAAGGCCCACAATTTGTGGTTTCTGATCCATCCGGCGTCAAGGGACTTCCGCCAAAGTCTGATATAGCCCCGGTTCATCGCTTCGGTCCTCCCGGTAGTTGGTAGGCTCGCGGATCATTAAACCGTGCCACCATAAGTCGGGCCAGTTCTTCCGCATAAGCCGGAGCATCAATGCGAACCATCCCCCGCTTGTCGGCTAGCTCGCGGAGCAAAAGAAACAGGTTCGCCGCTGCCGGATTCCTGCTGAAAAGGCGGTCATAGTCGCGCCTGAATTTTCGATTCGTGCCGATAATGGTCACAGTCTCATACCCGCTTTAAAAGTCTTCCGATCCATCCCCGGTGTCCGGGGTTCATGATCCGGGTCAGTGCCCGTTCAAGGGTCGCCTGGTCGCCGTCCGTTTCAGCGTTCAAGAGGATTGCCTTCAAGTATCCCGTTGAAGTAAATTCAAGCTGCGCCGTGATCGTTGTCTCCGATCCCCGCCGTTCATCTGCCTGTGTCGGTCTCATGGCTTCCTTTTCCCCCGAAAGTCATTATGAGATGATCCAGGCAGTCAAGGCACTGTGACAGGTTTCGATCCCACAGGCCGTCATTATTAATTTGCCCGGACAATAGCCACAGTTGAAAACGGCAGTGGAGGGCAAAGGCTCTGTCAATCATCCCGGCCTCCGTTCTGCCGCTCGATCCACTTCATCACGGCCCCCGGATCGAAACGGCAATACTTTCCGCACTTTATCACGGGGAAATCGCTGCCTCTGAGACGGGTGCGCGCATAAATCCAGCTTGGGGGCACCTTGAGATATGCGGCCATTTCCTCTACTGTGAGCAATTCCTGGTTTTGCATTCTGACCTCCTTTTCGCCTGAAATAAAAAACCCGTAACCATTGGCTACGGGCTTAGCATACACATCGAGATAGGTCAACAATTAAATAGTAATATCAAGTAGTTACGTTAGACTAAAATTTGGTCTAACGCGAATATTTGATCTAACATCAAACATATCTTGCATCGAACTTGTCACTATCTTTATCCCGCTTTCCCTGCATAAAATTCTTCTGGAAATTGTTCTTGTTGGTTCTCTGGCAGTCCGCAGAGCAAAGCTTCCGCGACATGTGTTTGGCAGCAAAAAGCCGTTGGCACACAGGGCAGCGCTTAATGCGGCCTCTATTATTTGGTGAAAGGAAGGTCAGCAAGGAATGGCAAGCAAGCGAATAAAGAAATATTCCCGGAGTGCTGAAGGGAATGAAATCGAACGAAGTCCTTGAGCTTATAATCTTCCTTCCCTCCTTGTCTTTCTCAATGGTAAATCTGGATTGGTGCGTGAAGCCTTCTGCATTCAGAAACACAGCCACAAAGTCGTCAATATCACTAAAATCCTTTCCAGCAATTATCTGATCCAAGATGCCGATGAAAAAGGAGTGGCGCTTTTGGTAGTTTTGAACATCTTTTTCAATATCGGCCATGATCTCCTTTGCCACGTCGCTGTCGGCATCCGGGTTGTCAGTCCCGACTTCAAGAGCATAATTGCTCTCGTTCTGTGATGGTGCCCTGAGATAGGCAATGTGTTTCTCCAGATGTCCAGGCAGGGAATAATTTGCGAAGATTAAGAAGTAAGGCGTTTTGTTTTCCATTGCCATCCCTCGCAATGCTCCCAGGTTAAATGAAGGGGCAGCCGGGGGGATATGCCCGGTTTTCGATCCGTCGACCTAGCCCCTTCGCTTTATTGGTTAAGCGCCTCCGCTGGTAGTGATTTCCGTAATCACCCCGGTTTTCTTGTGAACCAAAACGTAATCTTCCGGCCCGTCAATCATCAGCGGGGAATCCCGGTCGATGAAAAAAATCCAACTGTTGTTAATATCCACGTCCATGTCCTTGGTGGCATAATAGCGCCCGGATATGCCATCAACCGCTTTAACCCTTTCCCGCTGCAATGCGGAAAGGTGTCTCAATACCTCGTTTAGTGCCTGCTCTCTGGTAACGTCCATTGCCTCTACGTCCTTAGTGCGGCTTCCGCCTCAACAGGCCCTTCCGCCTTAATCTTGTCAGAAAGGCGTCCTCGTAAATCTGATAGACCTTCTCCTTCTGCTCCGGCGTCAATTCCTTCTTGGGCTTTAAGGCCGTCAAGGTGGGCTTCGATTCACTCATTTTCAAGCCTCCTCATTGCCGCTCCTGGGCTTCAAGGGTTTCGATCCGCTGGTAGGCTGAATTCAAATCGGACAAATTGGCCGTTTTGCTGCGATAGTCAAAAAGTGCCATGTATCTTCTGGCTGTCCGTTCGCTAATATCGAGATTAGCATCCAGCCAGTTCAGGAACAGACCATGCCCCACAAATTCCTTAAACGCCCCTACGGACCTACTCCCGACTTACTCCCGACTTACTCCGGACCTACTCCGGATTTGTTCCCTGGCAAAATGGTTGCGCCAGGGATACGCTTTCGGTGCGGCTTGTCACGGTGTGACCAAATTGTGACCACTATAACCCAAAGAGCCATGCATTGAAATAAAGAACGGTAAAATGTAGCCTTGCCAAAAGCAGCCTCTTTTCTTTACGTTACTTTACCTTGTTTCATTTTCATTTTCAATCATTTAGTGGCCTTAACACTCTACGAATCTGGGGGCCGCAGGTTCGAATCCTGCTGGGCGCACCACACACCATCAAGGGGTTGGATAGTCTCATCCAACCCCTTGTTTTTTATTGCAGATTCTGATATCAAAAAGACTCGAACGGTGAACGAGCCCCGGCAAGCCTTTAACAGCCGCGGTTTCGTCCCGGTGCGACCCGTTTGCCGATGCGTCCAGCGGAGATTTCGGACACCAAGAAACGACATGGGAACCTGCCGGTTCAGCATCCATTTCGGCCGTCAGTTCCGGCGTCCGGGAGAACATCCAAATCAATCCACCTTTCTTTTTCGGGGAGGACCGCGATGAACCAGGCAAAAGCAGATTCCGATACAAAGCCCCGGATGAAAATCAATCCACCGGTCTTTTTCGGCGCCGCGGGGTTGATCGTCCTTTTTGTCGTCTTCACCATCATTTGGCCCGAGCGGACGGGGGCGATCTTCGGCAGTGTGCAAAACTGGATCGTACATTCCGCCGGCTGGTTCTACGTTCTGGCGGTGGCCACCTTTCTCATCTTCGTGGTGTTTCTGGCCATCTCTGATTTCGGGCGCATCAAGCTCGGTCCCGACCACAGCGAGCCCGACTACAGCTACGGGTCCTGGTTTGCCATGCTCTTTTCAGCCGGCATGGGTATTGGGCTGATGTTTTTCGGTGTGGCCGAACCGGTGATGCATTACATGAAGCCGCCGGTGGGAGATCCCGAGACGGTGCAAGCGGCCCGTGAAGCGATGAAGATCACTTTCTTCCACTGGGGGGTTCACGCCTGGGGAATATACGCCGTGGTCGCCATTTCGCTGGCCTATTTTGCCTATCGGCACAACCTGCCACTGACCATCCGTTCCGCCTTTTACCCGCTTATCGGTGATCGCATTAACGGCCCGGTAGGTCATGCCGTGGACATCTTCGCAATCCTGGGAACCATGTTCGGCGTGGCGACCTCGCTGGGCTTCGGGGCCATGCAGGTCAACGCCGGCATCACGTATCTGATCGGCGCTCCCAACAATGTCTATGTACAGATTCTTTTAATTGCCGTCATCACCGGTATTGCGACGATATCCGTCGTGCTGGGGCTTGACGGCGGCATTCGCAGGCTCTCCCAGCTCAATATGTTCCTCGCTGCGGGGCTGTTGATCTTTGTCCTTATTGTCGGCCCCACCGTCTATCTGTTACAGACGCTCACCCAGAACATCGGCGCGTATGCTTCGGACCTCGTCAATAAAACCTTTAACCTGTATGCCTATCAGCCCAGCGGCTGGATCGGCGGCTGGACGCTGTTCTACTGGGGTTGGTGGATTGCCTGGGCGCCTTTTGTCGGCATGTTCATCGCACGGGTCTCACGGGGGCGGACCATCCGGGAATTCGTCACGGGTGTCTTATTGCTTCCGGCCGGATTCACGTTCATGTGGATGACCTTTTTCGGAAACACGGCCCTGCATATGATCATGGTTCAGGGCGCAACCGACCTGGGGAATGCCGTGGCTGCCGATACCACGATGGCCCTGTTCAATTTCTTTGAACACCTGCCATTCTCTGCAATCCTATCGTTTCTGGCGACGATTCTGATTGTGACCTTCTTTGTGACCTCTTCGGATTCCGGTTCGCTGGTCATCGACATGCTGGCCTCCGGCGGTGAAGACGACCCGCCGGTCTGGCAGCGCATCTTTTGGGCCACGAGCGAAGGTCTGGTCGCTGTGGCGCTGCTTCTGGCCGGAGGACTGGGGGCGCTTCAGACCGCGGCCATTGCCAGCGCACTTCCCTTTACCATCATCATGCTGCTGATGTGCTGGGGACTGGTGCGCGCTCTGCGCGTGGACGTGGCCAAACGGATCTCCCGGCGCAGCGCCGTGCTGATGCCGCAGACCGCCGGGAAACCGGTTTCGTGGCAGCGAAGGCTGCAGAATGTTCTGCGTCATCCCGTCGAGTCGGAAGTGATTGATTTTATCAACACCACGGTCCGGCCCGCGCTGGAAGACGTCGCGGAGGAATTCCGGCTCAAGAAAATGGACGTTGAAGTAAAACCCGGCGAGGACGGCCGGATGTGGCTGGAAGTTCTGCATGGCGAAGAACACAACTTCTATTACGGCGTGCGGCCGCGCACTTACACACCCCCTGCCTTCGCCATGCGCGACACGCAAAAAAGACGCGGGGAGGCGCTCAAGTTCTACCGAGCCGAAGTGTATTTGAGCGAAGGCGGTCAAGACTACGACCTGATGGGCTGGAGCAAGGAACAAATCATTACCGACGTCATCGATCATTATGAAAAACACATGCACTTTTTGCACCTCATGCGGTAAGAAACGCAGCAAGACGAAAAGAGCCAACCGGCAACAGCCGGACGAGAAATGGCGGTCCCTGTGCGCCGGGGCGGTCGGCTTTCTCGCCGGACAGGCAATGCGGGCGTCCAGGGGAGAGGCGAACCCGAAGCGGGCCCGGGAAATCCTGATGGAACGACTGGATAAGGGCTGGTGAAGATGGAACAAACACCGGAGGTCGGACGAAGGAGAACGTTTTACGACGAGGCACCGGACTACCGGCACCCACTCCTGGAGATTCCGGCGGATCGGAAGGCCCGGATGCGCGAGCGGCTATCTTGCCTCTACGGAGATACGGCCGCCGGGGAGTGGCTGCCCGAACTGGAACGGATCATCAAGGTGCACTTCGCCCACAAGTCTCCGGAAATGATCGAAAAGGAGAAGGCTTACGACCCCCGGGAGCGCTTCTCCAACGATCATCTCATCCTGATCACCTACGGCGACAGCGTTCGGGGGGACGGACCGACGCCCCTCGCGTCGCTGCGTCGATTTATCGACACCTTCACCCGTGGCGCGATCAACACGTTGCATATCTTGCCCTTCTTTCCCTATTCCTCGGACCGAGGGTTTGCCGTCATCGACTTTCGCCGGGTGGATGACAAGCTGGGTTCCTGGGCGGACATCCGCAAGACGAAGCAGCGGTATGACCTGATGTTCGACGCCGTGTTGAACCACTGTTCGTCGCGAAGCAGGATGTTCCGGGAGTTTCTCAATGGCAATCCCGTCTACCGGGACTTCTTTATCGCCTATGATTCGCCCGACGACCTCACCCCCGAGCAGCGAGGGCTGATCTTTCGCCCCCGGACGTCGGATATCTTGACGCGCTTTATGACCATCGACGGGCCGAAGTACCTCTGGACGACCTTCTCGGCCGATCAGATCGACATGAACTTCCGCAATCCGGCCGTCCTGATGGCGGTGATCGACAGCATCCTCTTCTACGTCCGGCGGGGAGCGGATCTGCTGCGCTTGGACGCGGTGACCTACCTGTGGTCTGAACCGGGGACCGAATCGGCCCACCTGCCCCAGACCCACGAGATCATCAAGCTGTTGCGGGACGTGGTGGACGTCGCGGCCTCCGGGGTAGCCCTGGTCACCGAGACGAACGTGCCTCACCGTGAAAACGTTGCCTATTTCGGAGACGGCCGAGATGAGGCGCACCTGGTGTACAACTTTGCCCTGCCGCCGTTGGTCCTGCTCGCCTTCTATCGGGGCGATGCCACCCCGCTCTCACAGTGGGCCCAGGGACTGGAACCGCCGTCGGACCGGACCGCCTTCCTGAATATCCTCGATACCCATGACGGGATCGGCCTGATGGGCGTTCGAGGGATCCTCCCGGAGGAGGAGATCGGCTTCATCGTCGAAACGGCGCGGGAAATGGGAGCCCTGGTTTCCGGAAGAAACAATCGGGAGGCAACGGAAGAACCCTACGAATTGAACACGACTTGGTGGAGTGCCCTCAACCGTTCCGACGCCGGCGAGAGCCTGGATTTTCAGGTGCGCCGCTTCCTGGCCTCGCGAAGCATCGCCCTGACGCTCAAGGGCGTTCCGGGAATTTACATCCACGGCGCCCTCGGGACGCCCAGTGATTTGGACGCGGCTGAGGCTGCGGGGGAGAAACGGGATGTGAACCGCGCCATCGTCGACACCAGGACGTTGATGGCGGACCTTTGGGACCCGGGGTCCAAACTGTCCCTTCTGCTCCGCTACGGGACCCACCCGATCCAGGTCAGGCGGAGGGAACGGGCCTTCCATCCCCGGGGCGCCCAACGAGTTCTCTTGCTCTCGCCGAGGGTTTTCGCCCTCTGGCGAACCTCCCCCGAAGGCGAAGAGTCCGTGCTGGCCATCACCAATGTGACCGCAACAACGGCGGCCGTGGAAATCCCCGTTGCGTCGTTGGGAATGGCGGGCAGGGCCTGGAAGAGCCTCCTCTCCGGTCGGGAATGGCTGCCCGAAGGCGATACCTGGACCCTGGCACTGAAGCCTTACGGCGTGGTCTGGCTCAAACCCGTGGAACCGTCTCCGTAACCGGATGTCCCTCTCTCGCTCGGCGTCCCGCTTACCCTTGAGGCGTCTTGATCAGATGAAATCCCCGGTTGATGAGACAATGGTTGGAGTGGGTGGAGTTGCGGCGCGCCGACCGGATGGATCTTCGTCAGGTTCCCCCAAAAGTAGCGTTTCCCGGCACAATACCCCCAGGAGGCTCTAATGAAGAAGGCACGATTTAGGAGACGCAGATCTGCCGGCATTCTCAAGGAATCTGATGCTGGAACTCCGGTCAAGGAGACCTGCCGCACCCATGAGATCTCTGATGCCACCGTGCTTCGATTTCCAAGGGGAGAGGACGTTCCCATGCGCTGTCGGGGAACGGCCTCTCAAGAAAAGGGGGGCTTCCGACTATTTCTTGACGGCAATTTTGTTTTTGACGGATTTGACGCCGGTCACGGCCTTGGCAATCGTGTCCGCCGTTTCCTTCGCCTGGGGGGTTTTCACGGTTCCCGACAGGCTCACCACGCCTTCTTTGGTTTGTACCTTGATTTTTGAACCCTTCAAGGACGTATCCGCGAAGAGATTGGCCTTGACCTCTGCCGTAATCGAGCTGTCATCGACAACGGCATTCGCGGCGTCCTTGGCGACGGTGCTCGCCTTGTCTCTGGCTGCAGATGTGACGTCTTTCAGGATCTGGCCATGGGCAACCGAAACCAGGGCCAGACAAAGAATCCCCGCGATGATGAATCGTTTCATATATTCCTCCTCAAGGTATTTGTCATCCGTATAATGAACCCGAAGCGTTCTGTCAAGGGGTTGCCATCGGTCGTCGTGCCGGCCTCATTTTTTGGGGGTCTTCCCCCCGAACGGTCAGGAAACCATTTCCGCAACGATCGCCTTGACCGGCTTGATCTCCTGGATCAGCGCCGCGATTTGCCCCGCGCCCGCCGGGAAGAGATCGAAGTCTCCCGTGGTCCAGGCCTTCGGGGCATTGGCAAACGGGAATGCCCTGGAGACATCCGCGGCGGGATCGGCCAGGAGATCCTGCATTTTCTTGTTCACGATCACTCGCATCTTCGTGTTCATCTCCCTCACGGGAAGCAGAGACGTACCGCCGTCACGGCAGGCCACGATGGCTTCCTTCCATGCCTGGGGGGCCGGACTCTCTTCCGAAGCAATCAATCGCGTCCCTATCTGGACGCCCTGCGCCCCGAGTGCAAGGGCCGCGCGATAGCCGCGCGCGTCGGCGATTCCTCCGGCCGCGACGATCGGAACGGCGACATGATCTGCAACGAGCGGGATGAGAACCATGGTGGATGATTCGGAGGCGACCGAGCGGATCCCGCCGGATTCCGCCCCCGACACCACCAGTCCGTCCACGCCATCCCTCGATGCCTTGACGGCATGGGGGAGCGAAAGGACAACATGAAGGCCGTGCATGCCCAAGGCATGGATGAGGGGATAGATTTTCGACGGCGCCCCCACCGAGGTCGTCACCATCGTGACGCCGGCGTCCTTCAGGATCTCGAGAATCTCCGCGTTCGAGGGATTCATGATCATGAGGTTCGCCCCGAACGGCTTGTCCGTCAGGCCTCTAACCTCGCCGGCTAATTTTTTTGCCTCTTCGGGACCGGAGAACCCGAGGGCAAGCATCCCGAAGGCACCCGCCTCCGAAATCGCGGCCACCAGCCGGGGACTGTTCAGGGCGCCTATGGGCCCCTGCATGATCGGATACTCGCACCCCAACATCTCCCGTAAACCAGCCATTCTCGCCCTCCTTTTCCGGTCGCATGTTTGAAAAAAAATCACCCCGATGCCGAATCTACATGACAGCCATGGCGCCGTCAACAAGTTTGAGGGGGACGTCACGGACACGTCAGAATCTTTCCTCTTTCAACTTTATCGGAAATCGCGTAGATAAATATGCGGAAAAACGGGATTGCAGGGGCCGCTGCGGGAGGGGATTACGTTGCTGTCCAAAGACTATGTCGAGGCCCGGGAGCTCTCCGAGGGCATTGCCCGCGCGGTGGGATCGCCGCGTTTCTACATCGAACGTCATGCCGAGCTTGAGCGATCGCAAGCCCTGTTCGACGGCGCGCCCCTGGTGGAGAAGGCGCTGCGCCTCGCCGCCGGCTACGGAGACTGTCTGGGGCACGGACAGTCGCACGTCAGGAAGGTCGCCATCGACACGGGGGCGCTCGTCCTGATCGAGGGGGCGGGCGACCCGGATTTGCCGCGGCTTGTCCTGCTGGCCCACCTGGCCGGGCTCCTCCACGATATCAAGCGCTCCGAGAAAGACCACGCCCATCGCGGGGCCGAAGAGGCGGCCCTAATCCTGAAGACCTTCCCCCTCCGGATGGCGGAAAACCGGGCCATCACCCAGGCCATCGGCAACCACGAGGCCTTCCGGACCTACGAGACCCTGGCCGATCCGAGGGCCGAACTGTTGTCCAACGCCCTGTACGACGCGGATAAATTCCGCTGGGGACCGGACAACTTCACCGAAACCGTCTGGGCCATGGTCGCCCCGCGGCGCATCCCCCTACGGGTGCTGATGGCCCACTTCCTCCCCGGACTGGAGGGCGTCCGACGGATCCGGGAGACTTTCCGCACCCCCACGGGCAGGCGGTACGGACCGGATTTCATCGACCGGGGTCTGGAGATCGGGCGGCGCCTGCACGAAGCGCTCATGCAAAAAATCGACGCCGAGGGCGTGGAGGCGTCTCGCCCACCCCGAGGGACTCCGGAGAAGGGATAGGACGCCATGCATTCATTGACCCTCCGAACCGCATCCCGGTTCGAGATGACCGACATCACGGACAGGATCAACGGCATGATCGGCGAAAACGGCATCGTCAGCGGCATCGCGGTCATGTTCGTCCCCCACACGACCGCGGCCGTCACGATCAACGAGAACGCCGATCCCGACGTGCCCAGAGACATCCTGGCCTCCCTGGACCGGGCCATCCCGCTGAAGGATCGCTACCTCCATGATGAAGGCAATTCGGCGGCCCACGTCAAGGCTTCGCTCGTGGGAAGCTCGGAAATCGTCCTGATCGAGGGGGGACGCCTGGCCCTGGGCACGTGGCAGTCGGTGTTCTTCTGCGAATTCGACGGTCCGAGGACGCGCCAGATCTGGATCAAGCTGGCAGGAACAAGCTGAGACGGAATCGGGGCCCGTCGCGGATGAGGGGAGGATTCCACCCCCGTCCTCCATCCGGAATCGGGCGGCGACGGGGGGAGAGCGATCCGTCCCTCGTGTTGCGGATTTACTGGGATTTGACGGAGATCTTTCGGTCTGCTTTCCTCGCCTCCTCCGTTTTCGGAAGGGTGACGGTGAGCAGACCGTTCTTGAACGCGGCCTCGACTTTCTTGGCGTCGATACTCGCCGGCAGGGGAATCTCACGATGGAAGGAGCCGTAGGACCGCTCCATCCGGTAGTAACCCTTGCCCTGATCTTCCTTCTCCTCCTTCTTTTCGCCTTTGATGGTCAGGGCATGCTCGCTCAGAGACACGTCGAGGTCCTTCTCGTCGATCCCGGGCAGCTCCGCCTTGACCACCACCTCCTTTTCATCCTCCTTGACGTCCACGAAGGGCGTGAACCCCATCAGCCGCCCCTCCATGGCGCCGACGGGCGCCGCATCGAACCCGCGGAAAAAACTGTCGAACAGTCGGTTCATCTCCTGCTGCAAGGCGTCAAAAGGATGTTCCGGCTCCCGTCGCGCCGGGGCGCTGCCGCGCCAGAGAGACGGGACTAGGTTTCTGATCGGCATCGTCATTATCCTCCTTTCGCAAAAGATCCTGTGTTTTACGCTGCCTTGATGGCAATCTTCCTCGCCTTCACGGCCTCGGCCTTGTGCAGAACGACTCTGAGAACCCCGTTTTTGACGGTGGCCTCGATCCGCTCCCGATCCACTTCATCGGAAATCGTGAAGGCGCGCTCATAGTCGCCGGCATCATATTCGGCATAGGCCAGACTGTAGCCCGCCCGGGCCCCATTGGCGGCCTGGCCGACGAGGGTCAGGATGTTCTTTTCTAGGGTGATGTCCACCCCCGTCTCATCCACCCCCGGCATGTCCGCCAAAAGGACGATCGCCTCCGAGGTCTCGTATATGTCCACCCGCGGGACGAAGACGCGCCTGGCGCGGGTGCGTTCCGTTCCGGCCGGAGTTGCCGCCGGTTGCTTGACCATGTCTTTCTTGTCTTCTGCCATGATCCGTTACCTCCTTTCCTCAGGACTTGATCGATATCTTCTTCGGCTTCTCGGCCTCGGAGCGTGGGAGAACCACGTTCAGGATTCCCCGCTCGTAGGTCGCCGCGACCTTGGCCGCGTCGACGTGAAAGGGGAGCTGAATGGTCCGCGTGAAGCGGCCACAGCTGCGCTCCTGCCGATGGTAACTCTCCCCGGCCTTCAGGGCCTCCGCTTCCCGGTTCCCGCTGATCGTGAGACTGTCCCCCACCACGGAAATATCCAGCTTCTCAGGATCCGCACCGGGAAGTTCCGCCGTCACCACCATGCCCTCTTCCCCGGCCCAGGCGTTGATCGCGGGAAACTCCTGGCCGTAGGGCTGCGAGGCACTCGAAAAAATTCGGTTCATCTCCTGCTGCAGGCGCTGGATTTCCGGCCAGGGATCCATGGCGCGTCCGAATCTCCATAAAACAGGTCCGTACATCGTTGCACCTCCTTTAAAAGAAGTTTGTTCACGTTTGAGGCGGGTCGCGGGCACACGCAGCCCGTGACATTCCTCTATATAACCTTCCGATATCGTTTGATCATTTCCGATTTGTCCCTAATATAGTCACCAAATATCGGTTGTCAAGAGAGGAGGGTGCAGGACAGGCGATGCGGCCCTTTCAGACACCTCGCCGTGGGCCGGGAAGGAGAATCGGAGGGGTTCAGGTCTGACTCAGGAGTTCCAGCAGGTCGGGGTGAATCCTGCCGTTGGAGGCGAGAATGTGCTGAGCATGCAAGTGATAGGGGCCGCCGTCGAGGTCGGTGACGCGCCCGCCCGCTTCCTCGACGAGAAGCCATCCGGCCGCCGTATCCCAGGGCGCCAGTTTGAGCTCCCAGAAGCCGTCGAACCGGCCGGCCGCCACGTAGGCGAGATCGAGCGCCGCCGAGCCGGCCCGCCGGATGGCCTGGGCCTTGAGCGCCAGCGTCTCGAAATGATCCAGATTGTTGTCCCGGCTCTCCCGGATGTCGTAGGGGAATCCCGTTGCCAGGAGGCTTCGGGTCAGGGCGTCCGTCCGGGAGACGGACAGGGCCCGGCCGTCGAGAAAGGCGCCTCCGCCCCTGAGCGCGGAGAAGCATTCGTCCAGCATGGGGTTATGGACCACCCCCAGGACGATCTGTCTCCGGCACTCCAGGGCCACCGATACGCAGAAGACGGGATAGCCGTGCGCGTAGTTGGTCGTCCCGTCCAACGGATCGACGACCCAGCGATACTCGGCGCCGGTGCCCGCATCCGCGGATTCCTCGGCCAGGATGTCATGATCGGGGAATCTTGCCCGGATGCGTTCCCGCAGATGGTTCTCCGCCAGCAGGTCGGCTTCCGTAACGATGTTGATGTCTCCCTTGTACGTGATCCGGTGGGGGGTCGCAAACGCACCCTTCAAGAGGCTTCCCGCCTCCCGGGCAATGGTTACGGCAAAGTTCAGCATATCCATCATCGGCGGCACCCCTCTTCAATGGGTCTGGCCCGTCTCCCCCGCGGCGCATCCTCTATACCACATCTTCCCGAAGACGCAATCCCCCCCGAGGTTTTTATTGCGCGGACGGGGGAATCATGATAATTTCCCGGCGCAAGGTTTTGGCGACGGAATGACGCAGGTCGGACAGGAGACGGACGTGGAAGAAGCCGACGACAAGAGCGGGTCGGGCATCCTTGATCTAAAGGCCCTCCGGGAATCCCGGGGTCTCACCCTGGAGAACGTTCACCAGCGGACGCGGATCAGCATGACCAACCTGGAAGCCCTGGAGGCATTCCGGTTCGAGGCGCTGCCGATCCCCATTTACACCCGGGGGTTCCTCAGACTCTACGCCCAGGCCGTGGGAATCGATCCCGCGCCGCTTCTGGAGCACCACCGGCAGTACCTGAACGCGATCAGCACCACTGCGCCCACGGAGGTTCCCGCCGGCCGCCCGCTGAAGCGCCTCCCCGGCAAAACGGTCAAACGCCTCCTCTGGTCCGCGGCGCTGATCGTGCTCGTCGGGGTGCTGTTCATTGCCCTGACCGCGGAACAGCGCACCCCCGGCCTTGCCGGGAAGACGGTCGAAAGATCCGCCGACCTCTCTCCGGATGCCGGGAGCGACGCCCCCGCGCCGGGAATGCAAAAAGACCCGCAAGAAGCGGGCATGATCAATCCGGTCATGCCTGAAAACCGCGTCTCGACCCCGACGGCGCCGGCAGACCCGAAGCCCCCGGCCGCGGCGGTCACCGGACAGGCGGTTCCCCCCGATGACCCCGCCCGTATCGTCAAGGGCCAAGCCCCCCCTTACCGGCTGGCCCTGGAGGCCCGGGAACTGACTTGGATCCGGATCACCCAGGATCAGGAGCAGCCCTATCAGATTTTACTGAACCCCGGCGACCGGGTGGAGCGGGTCGCCTTACAGGGGTTTACCCTGGATATCGGAAATGCCAGTGGCGTTGCCGTCGTGTTCCAGGGCAGGTCTCTGGGGGAACTCGGCGATCCGGGAGAGGTGGTGCACCTGAGACTTCCCGCCGCTCCCTGAGATCCGGCCGGCCGTTGCATCCCCCGGGCCGGATTTCTTCGCTGTTGACAAAAGCGGAACGGATGTTTTAAGGTTGAATGCACCCGTAAGGACGGCGCGCTTTTCCGAGGAAGCGGCCGATCAGGTGCGGCAGGTCATCAATTGTCCATGAAGGAGACGTGAGCCATGTTCGGAATCGGCATGCCCGAATTACTGATTATACTCGTCATCATCCTGATCATCTTCGGGGCCGGCAAACTCCCGGAAATCGGCGGCGCGATCGGCAAGGGCATCAAGAATTTCAAGAAGGCCTCCCGGGAGCCGGAAGAGATCGACGTCACACCGGACGCCAAGAAGATCGACGAGAAGAAACCGTCCGCCAACCCCTAAAAGGGAACATCCTCATCCGGAGCGGGACCGAACGCCGAGGCCGGCGCGGGGGCCTCCTCACCGCTCTCCGGTCCCTTGCCCGTGCCCTTGGAATCCAGCATCCGCATGTCCGAGGCGATGATCTCCGTCGTATAACGTTTCACGCCCTCCTTGTCCTCCCAGGCATTGGTCCGGATCCGGCCTTCGATATAGACCATCTTCCCCTTGGCCAGGTAGTTCCCGCAGATTTCCGCCAACTTGCCGAAGGTCACGATGCGATGCCATTCGGTGACCTTGACCCGGTCGCCGTTTTTATCCTTCCGCTGCTCATCCGTCGCCAGGCGAAAGTTGGTTATATTCATCCCATCCGGCGTATACCGCACCTCCGGATCCGCGCCCAATCTCCCCACCAGAATCACCTTGTTGACCATCGCGTTCCTCCTTTCATCCGTTTGGCGAACGGCGACGCGTTGCGCGTCGTCCGCGCCGGCCGTTCTGCGCTCGAACGCCTTCCTGATACACAAGTTTTGCGGGATTGGCAATGCTTATTTACACAAAACATGCTTGACTAATGCACCGATTCAATATAGTTAATGCAACTTTGTACGCAGGGGGCAAATTTTCCATGGAAGACAGCGAATTACTACGGAAGCGCCGGGAAAAGATCGATGCCCTGAAGGCTGACGGGGTGGACCTCTATCCCAACGATGTCCGGGTGGACCATACGACGGGGGAGATCCAGGACCGTTTCGGCCACTTGGACGAAGCGGCCCTCCAGGATGTCCCGGAGACGGTTTCCCTGGCCGGACGCATCATGGCGATCCGGAACTTCGGAAAGGCGGCCTTCGCCGTTCTCCAGGACCGTAAAGGCCGCCTTCAGGTCTACATCGCGCGGAATATCCTCGGTGACGCTCCCTACACCCTTTTCAAGCGCCTGGACATCGGCGACATCGTCTTCGTCGCCGGCCGGGTGTTCCGCACCCGGACCGGAGAGTTGACCGTGGAGGCGCACGCGTTGCGTCTGATCGCGAAGTCCCTGCACCCCCTGCCCGAAAAATGGCACGGCCTCACCGACGTGGAAATCCGCTACCGGCAGCGGCATCTGGACCTGATCGTCAACCCGAAGGTGCGCGACGTCTTTTACAGGCGCAGTCGGATCATCCAACTGATCCGCCGCTTCATGGAGGATCGGGACTTCCTGGAGGTGGAAACCCCCATGATGCAGCCCAAGGCCGGGGGCGCCGTCGCCCGCCCCTTCAAGACGTTCCACAACGCCTTGGGGATGGATTTCTATCTGCGCATCGCGCCGGAGCTCTACCTCAAGCGCCTGATCACCGGTGGCCTCGAGCGAGTCTTCGAGATCAACCGGAACTTCCGGAACGAGGGGATGTCCTCCTTCCACAATCCGGAATTCACCATGATGGAATTCTATCAGGCCTACGCGACCTTCCTCGATCTGATGACGCTGACGGAAGACCTCTTCACCCATATCGCCCGTGACCTCTTCGGAGGCCTGACCTTTACCTACCAGGGAACCGACATCGATCTGACCCCTCCCTGGACGCGCCTCACGGTGCAGGAGGCCATCCTGCAGTACACGGAGCTGCCCCCGGAGGTCTTGCGGGATCCGGCCCGGGCGGTGGCCCAGGCCCGCGCCCGGGGTCTGGACGTCAAGGACGACGACCCTCTGGGCAAGGTCATCATGGCGATCTTCGAGGAAACGGTGGAAACCCGGCTCGTCCAACCCCACTTCATCACCCACTACCCGGTCGAGGTTTCCCCGCTGTCCCGGCGCAGCGTCGACAACCCCGGCCTGACCGACCGGTTCGAGCTTTATATCTGCGGCCGGGAGATCGCCAACGCCTTTTCCGAGCTGAACGATCCGGCGGACCAGCGGGAACGCTTTCTCATGCAGGCGAAGGATCGGGATGCCGGGGACGACGAGGCCCACGTCATGGACGAGGACTACGTCCGGGTCCTGGAATACGGCATGCCCCCCACCGCCGGCGAGGGGATCGGCATCGACCGCCTCGTCATGCTCTTCACCGACGCGACATCGATCCGGGACGTGATCCTGTTCCCCCACATGCGGATCAAGGAAGACGCATAACATGTCCTATGAGCTCTTCATCAGCCGGCGGTACCTGCGGGCGAGGCGGAAGCAGGTTTTCGTCTCCATCATCACCTTGCTATCCATCGCCGGGATTCTTCTGGGCGTGGCCGCCCTGATCATCGTCCTCGCCGTCATGAACGGCTTCGAGACGGATCTGCGGGACAAGATCCTCGGAATCAACTCCCACATCGTGCTCATGGAGTACAGCGGCGTCATGCGCGATCCCGACCGCGTCCTGGAGAGGGTCCGCCGGACGGAGGGCGTCGCCGCCGCGACCCCCTTCATCTATGCCCAGGCCATGCTGAAGAGCGGTCCACGCGTCAGCGGGGTCGTCCTGAGGGGCATGGATACCGCCACCGCCTCCCAAGTCATCAGCCTGGGCCGGATGCGCGAGGGGAAACTCGCCTACCTCGATGCGCCCCCGCCCCCCGCGTCCGGGCTGTCCGGAGATCTCCGGGGGCTGCCGGGAATCGTCGTCGGAAAGGAACTGGCCAAGAACCTGGGACTCTTTCTGTACGGGCCTCTTTACGTCATCTCGCCCGCGGGAACGGCCACGCCGATGGGCATGGCGCCCCGGATGAAGAAGTTCGTCGTCGTCGGCATCTTCGACTCAGGATTCTATGAATACGACTCCACGCTCGCCTATGTGTCGCTCCGGGACAGCCAGGAGCTTCTCCAGATGGGCGGGAGCGTCACGGGGATCGAGATCAAGATCCGGGACCTGTACCGCGCCGACGCCGCGGCCAAACGGATGGAGCAGGCGCTGGGATATCCCTACTGGGCCCGGCACTGGATGGAGATGAACAAAAACCTCTTTTCCGCCCTCAAACTGGAAAAGCGCGTCATGTTCATCATTCTGTCGCTCATCGTGCTGGTCGCGGCCTTCAACATCATCACGACGCTCATCATGGTCGTGATGGAAAAGACGAAGGACATCGCCGTGCTGAAATCCATGGGGGCCACCTCGCGGAGCATCATGCGCATCTTCGTCTATCAGGGACTCATCATCGGGGCCGTTGGAACGCTGCTTGGATGCGCCACGGGCCTGGCCGTCGCCTTCAATCTCGAGAAAATCTCCGCGGCCATCGAAACCCTTTTTGGATTCAAAATCCTGCCCGGCGACGTCTACTACCTGAGCACCCTTCCCTCCCAGGTGAATTACGGCGATGTGGCCGTCATCGTGGCGGGCAGCCTGCTCATCAGCCTTCTCTCCACCCTTTATCCGTCCTATCGCGCCGGAAGACTCGACCCGGCGGAAACGCTCCGATACGAGTAGAATATGGCGATCGCGATTCAAAACCTGTGGAAAACCTATATCAAGGACGGCAACCGGATCGACGCCCTCAAGGGCATCGACCTCGACATCGCCGCCGCCGAATCGCTGGCCTTAGTCGGCGTCTCGGGCGCCGGCAAGAGCACCCTGATCCACATTCTGGGGACGCTGGATCGCCCCACGCAGGGACGGGTTCTCTATAACGGCGTCGACGTTTTCACCTGGCCCGAGAAGCGGCTGGCCGCCTTTCGCAACACCCGGATCGGGTTCGTCTTCCAGTTTCATCAACTCCTGCCGGAGTTTTCCGGTCTGGAGAACGTCATGCTCCCCGCCCTGATCGGCGGGCTCGCGAAGCGGGAGGCCCGGAAAAAGGCGGAAGGCCTCTTGAAGGATGTGGGACTTGGTGATAGGATGACGCACAAACCCGGCGAGCTCTCCGGCGGCGAGCAGCAGCGCGTCGCGGTCGCCCGGGCGCTGATCATGGCGCCGGATATTCTCCTGGCCGATGAACCGACAGGCAATCTCGATACGGAAACGGGCAAAATCATTGAGGACCTGCTCATCGATCTCCACAGAGAACGGAACGTCACGCTCGTCGTGGTCACCCACAACCAATCCCTGGCCCAGCGGATGTCGAGAAGCGTCGGCCTGCGCGACGGGAGGATCGATCCCCGTGCCTGAGAAACCGCATCCCCTCGCTCCGGCCTGCCGTCTGCTGCTGCTCCTCATGGCGCTTCTCTGCCTCTGGTCGGCGGAGACATCGGCAGAGGAAGGCGTGAAGTCGGGTCCGAAGAAGGCGGCCCTCCTGCCCTTCGCCGTCCACAGCCGGTCGGACGCCGCCGGGCTCCAGACGGCGATCGGGAAAGCCCTGGACGCCGAACTGCGCAAATCCTCCCGCTACCTCGAACTCATCCCCGGGTCGGCCTTCGCCCCGGAGATCGAGGGGAAACCCCTCGATGACGCCCTGGCCCTCCGCGTGGGGCAGACCACCGGCGCCGATGTCGTGCTCCGGGGCAGCCTCACGGAGTTCGGCGAATCGGTCAGTGTCGATGTCAGCCTGCTTTTCGTCCGGTCCGGCAAATCCGTCTCCGGCATCTCCGCCCAGGGGAAGGGCCGCGAAGACCTCCCGCGGATGGCCAGCCAACTGGCGGCGGATATCCTCATCCGGACGTCGGCTGCCGCTCGCCTCGCCAAAATCGACATCCAGGGAAACCGGCGCATCGAGAGCGACGCCATCCGTCAAGCAGTCAAGAGCACGGCGGGGCAACTGCTCTCCGACGAAACGCTTTCCAGGGACCTCAAGGCCATCTACCGGATGGGCTATTTCGAAGATGTCCAGGCCAGCGTGGCCGACGGACCGGAAGGGAAGGTCCTCACCTTCACGGTCCGGGAGAGGCCCATGATCACGGAGGTCCGGATCAAGGGCAACAAGGCGATCGACACCGGTGATATCGAGGCCGTGCTCGGCGTGAAGACCCGGCAGATCGTCAACCGCGAAAAGGTCAAGGAGGACGTGGAAAAGATCCGGGCCCTCTATATCGGCAAGGGCTACTACAACGTCGAGATTGCGGATGCGGTGGAGGGCGACGGGGACAAGGAGGTGCGCGTCGTCTTCACGATCACCGAAAACAAGCGGCTCTTCATCAAGGCCATCCGCTTCGAAGGGAACCAGGCCTTCACGGAAAAACAGCTCCGGAACATGATGGCGACCAACGAGTGGGGCCTTCTCCATTTCTTCACCGATTCCGGGGTGCTGAAAACGGACGTCCTCAAGCAGGACATCGGCAAACTGAATGCGTTCTATCTGAACAACGGCTATATCAACGCCCAGATCGGCGAGCCGGAAGTCACCCACGACGCCAAAGGAATCTACGTCAAGATCCGCGTGGTCGAGGGGAAGCCCTTCAAGGTCGGCAATGTGGAGATTCATGGAGACCCACTGCAGACGCCCCGTGAAGCGCTCCGGGAGAAGCTCGCCATCCTGGGGAAGACGTACTACAACCGGGAGGCCATCGTCCGCGACATCGACACCCTGACCCGGGTCTGCAACGACGAAGGCTACGCCTATGCCGACGTCACGCCCCGGACGAAGGCGCAGGAAAAGACCCAGACCGTCGACATCGTCTACGAGATCGCCAAGGGCAAACAGGTCTACTTCAACCGGATTTCGATCGTCGGCAACACCCGCACGCGCGACAAGGTTCTCCGCCGCCAGCTCAACATCGTGGAAGGAGACCTTTACAACAGCAGCAAGATGAAGCAGAGCTACATGGCCCTCAACCGACTGCGCTATTTCGAGGAGGTGGACTTCCAGTCGGAAAGAGGTCCCGACGACACCCTGACGAACGTCATCATCCGCGTCAAGGAAAAGCCCACGGGCATGTTCAGCATCGGCGCCGGCTACAGCGCCCAGGACGCGGCGATGGTCATGGCTCAGGTCTCCCAGCAGAACCTCTTCGGCCGGGGCCAGATCCTCTCGCTCAAGGCCAACATCGGGTCCGAGACGGCGATGTACGAACTGTCCTTCACCGAACCGTGGCTCTTCGACATCCCCCTGTGGAGCCAGTTCAGCCTCTGGAATTTCACGCGGGAATACGACACCTACGACCTCGATTCCAGCGGCGTCGGCGCGACGCTGGGGTATCCCCTGTGGGAGCGCATCACCGGCTATCTCGGCTACCGGCTGTCCATCGACGACGTCTACAACATCGACGAAGCCGACGCCTCGTACTACGTCAAGGAGCAGGCGGGAGAGACAACGACGAGCAGCGCCTCGCTCACCCTCTCCCGGGACACGACCGACGACACCCTGTTTCCCAGCAGCGGGACGCGGATTTCCGCATCCGTCACCTATGCGGGCGGCCCGCTGGGGGGCGACCACGACTTCACCAAATACGGGGCGACGGCCGCCTGGTTCTACCCGCTGCCCCTGGACATGGTCTTCAACATTCGGGGCCGGATCGGCTATCTCCAGCGAAACGGAGACACCAAGCTCCCCATCTACGAGCGCTATGTGCTGGGCGGCATCAGCACCCTTCGGGGGCTGCGCGACGTGGGCCCCAAGGATGAGAGGACGGGCGACATCATCGGCGGCACGACGATGCTCTGCGGGAGCGTCGAGATCATCTTCCCCCTGATCCGGAACGCCGGCATGAAGGGGGTCGTCTTTTACGATACGGGAAATACCTGGGAGAGCGGCTATTCGTTGAGCGATCTCCGCCAGACGGCCGGCGTGGGGATCCGCTGGTATTCCCCCATCGGCCCTCTTCGCCTGGAATGGGGCTACGTCCTGGACAAGAAGGATGATGAAGATGCCAGCCGCTTCGAATTTACGATCGGGATGTTCATGTAAGGGGCGGGCGAAGGGCGCGGGGGAATCGACTCCTTCCGCCTTGAACCGTCAGCCCTTCGCTCTAAACAAACCGGTGAAAGGAAAAGGGCCGGAGGCGAGGGGAACCGATTCCTTAAGCCTTGACCGTTGACCCTTCACCCATCAAAAGGGGGTATTGGAAGCATGAAAAGATTTTTGTTGCTCTCGTTGGGAGGCATGCTGTGTCTCGCTCTGCTGATCTGCATCCCGGAGGTTCAGGCGGCGGAGAAGACCGGTTTCATCGACATGCGCGAGGTCATGCTCAATTCCGAAGCCGGTAAAAAGGCGACCGAGGAATTCAAGAAGATTTACGAACGCGACAAGGCCTCGATCCAGGAGAAGGAAACGGAGCTGCGGAAACTCAAGGACGATCTCGAAAAGCAGCGGTCCATCCTCAAGGAAGAGGCCTACCGGGAAAAGGAGGCCGCGTATCAGAAGAAGTTCCGTGACTACCAGCTCCTGGTCAAGGACGCAAACGAGGACCTCCAGGCCCGCGATCAGGAGCTCTCCCGGACCCTGATCCCTGAAATCCTGAAGGTCGTCGGCGCCATCGGGGAAAAGGAAAGCTACACCCTCGTCCTCGACATCGGGACGGTACCGGTGGCCTATTTCAACAAGGAAAACGATCTGACCAAGCGGGTGATCGAAGCGTTCAACAAGACCTACAAACCGAAGACGCCTTAGTGCGGAAAGGATTCCTCAACCCTTGCCAACCCTGAAAGAGATCGCAGCCTTCCTGGACGGTCGGGTGATCGGCGATCCGGAGGTCGTCATCGAACGGGTCTGCGGCATCGACGAGGCCGGTCACGGCGACTTGACCTTCGTGGCCAACCCGAAATACCGGTCCCGCCTGGCGACGACCGGCGCCTCCGCCGTTCTCGTGGCGTCGGGCACGGAGGCCGCCGGCAAGAACCTGGTCTGGGTCGCGGATCCCTACGTCGCCTTCGGCCAGGCCCTCGGGTTACTCCATCCGGAGGATAAGGCGGCGGCCGGCATCCATCCGCGGGCCCTGGTGGAGGGAGAGGCATTCGTTTCTCCGGAGGCAACCGTCTATCCGGGCGTTTATGTGGGTCAACGGGCCCGGATCGACCGGGGAGCGGTCCTCTTCCCCGGCGTCTTTATCGGCGCGGACGCCGTCGTCGGCGAGGACAGCGTTCTCCATCCCGGGGTCACGGTATACCGCCGCTGTCTCATCGGCCGGCGTGTCACGCTGCACGCCGGCGTCGTGGTGGGCGGCGACGGATTCGGGTTTGCCCGACCGGGCCGGGAAAACCGGAAGATTCCCCAGGTGGGCATCGTGCAGATCGACGACGACGTCGAGATCGGCGCCAATACGACCATCGACCGGGGCACCCTCGGACGGACCTGGATCCAGCGGGGGGTGAAGATCGACAACCTCGTCCAGATCGCCCACAACGTGGTCGTCGGCGAAAACAGCATCATCGTCTCGCAGGCGGGGATCTCCGGCAGCACGACCCTTGGGAAGAGCGTCATTCTGGGGGGACAGGCCGGCGTCGTCGGCCACATCCGGGTCGGGGATCACGTCATGGCCGCCGCGCGCACGGGCATTCACAAGGACGTCCCACCGTCCCAGATCATCTCCGGCGCCCCCCACCGGCCCCACCGGGAGTGGCTGCGGCAGGAGGCCTGTCTGTCGAAACTCCCGGAGTTGAGACAGACGCTTAAAACCCTGCAGCGCCGGGTGGCCGCCCTGGAGCGGCAGACAGCAAAAAAATCACTTTGAAGGAACGTGCCATGAAGATTCATCCCACCGCCGTCATCTCTCCCGAGGCCCGGCTTGCCGAGTCGGTGGAAGTCGGACCCTACACGATCGTCGGACCGGACGTCGAGATCGGCGCCAGCACCGTCATCGGGCCGCACGTCGTCATCGAAAAATGCACCGACATCGGCGAGGGGTGCCACATCCGCCAGTTTGCCTCCATCGGCGCCGACCCCCAGGACCTGAAATATCAGGGAGAGCCCACGCGCGTCGTGATCGGCAATTTTAACACGATCCGCGAGTGCGCGACGATCCACCGCGCCACGACGGCCGACATCGGCGTCACGATGATCGGCGACCACAACCTCCTGATGGCCTACACCCACGTCGCGCACAACTGCAAGATCGGCAACCACGTCATCATGTCCAACGCCGTGAATCTGGCCGGGCACATCCACGTCGAGGATTTCGCCATCATCGGAGGCATGACCGGCATCCACCAGTTCACGCGCATCGGCGCCCACAGTTTCATCGGGGGCGCCTCGGCCGTGCCCCGGGACGTCCCGCCGTACGTCCTGGTCTCGGGCAACACCGCCAAACCGTACGGACTGAACCTGGTCGGGCTCAAGCGCCGGGGTTTCTCCGAGGACACCCTTCAGGCCCTGAAGCACGCGTACCGCCTGGTCTTCCGTTCCTCCCTGCGGCTCGCGGTCGCCCTCGACCGAGTCGAGCAAGAGGTGCCGGACCTTCCGGAGATCCGGCAGTTTGTCGAGTTCATCCGGCATTCCGCCCGGGGCATCTGTCGGTAGGGACGCATCATGGCCAAGATCCGCATCGGCGTCGTGGGCATCGGGCATCTGGGGACGTACCACCTGCAGAAATTCCGGATGATGGATGCCTGCGTCATTACGGCCGTTTCCGACAGCGACGGCGAAAAGGCGGCAAAGGCGGCGGCGGAATACGGGTGCGCGGCTTTCGAGGACTACCGCGACCTCATCCCCCATGTGGATGCCGTCAGCATCGCGGTCCCGACAGCCGCCCACCCCGAGGTCGCCGGCGCCTTCCTCGCGGCCGGAATCGACGTCTTTCTGGAAAAGCCCCTGGCCCCCACCCTTGCCGAAGCCCAATCCCTGGTGGCGCTGGCCGAGGCCAACGGCAGGACCTTTCAGGCCGGCTTCATCGAGCGCTTCAACCCCGCCATTGTCGCCCTGAAGGCGCTTCTCGGGGTGCCCCTATTCGTCGAGTCGCATCGCCTCCACCCCTTCTTCGAGCGGGGCACGGACGTCGATGTCATTCTCGATCTCATGATCCACGATCTGGATATCCTGGCCTGGTTCGTTCCGGCGCCGCTCGCGCACGTCGAGGCCGTCGGGGTCCGGGTTCTATCGGAGAACGTGGACATCGCCAACGCCCGCCTGACCTTCGAGAACGGATGTGTCGCAAACGTTACGGCAAGCCGCGTCACCGGAAAAACCCTTCAGAAGATGCGATTCTTCGGCCTGGAAGGCTATCACGCCGTGGATTTCGCCCAGCGGGAGCTGGTTTCCCTCAAGCGTGTCAGACAGGCCGACGGCAAGATCGACATCGTCGACAACCGGGCCGACGTCATTCCAAAGGACCCGCTCGAGGCGGAGATCCGCGCCTTCGTCGAGGCCGTCCTCCGGCGCACGCCGCCACCGGTCACGGGGCGGGATGCCCTGGCCGCCCAGGAGATGGCCGGCCTCATCGGTGAACGGATCCAGGCGGTGGAGGCGCGGTGGGCCTGATGTCCGGAATGCTTTTCCAGACCCGTCGCCGCCGGCACGGCCGGATCGCGTGCCGCGAGAGATCACCCGGGGAGGTCCGCCGATGTCGGGCAGGCGCGTAATGATTGTCGCGGGCGAGGCCTCGGGCGATCTCCACGGCGCCCGTCTGGTCCAGGCGATGCGTGCCCTCGATCCCGCGCTTGCCTTTAGCGGAATCGGAGGGCGGAACCTGCGCCAGGCCGGTGTGCGGTGTCTGGCCGACGTGGCGGATATGGGCGTCGTGGGCTTGACCGAGGTGACCCGGAAGCTGGGCACCATTCTCCGGGCGAGGCGCGACCTGCGCCGGATTCTGTCCGACGCGCCCCCAGATCTCCTGATCCTCATCGACTACCCCGATTTCAACCTCCCCCTGGCCAGGATCGCCAAGGCGCGCGGCGTTCCCGTCCTGTATTACATCAGCCCCCAGATCTGGGCCTGGCGAAAGGGGAGGCTGAACGCAATCCGGAAGTGCGTCGATCACATGGCCGTGATTCTCCCGTTCGAGAAACCCCTGTACGACCAGGCCGGCGTCCCCGCCACCTTCGTCGGCCACCCCCTGCTTGATGCCCTGGGGGACACCCCCGCCCCGCCGGAGGCCCGCCGGATGTTCCAGCTGGCGGAAGGCGTCACCACCGTCGCGCTCCTGCCGGGCAGCCGTGAGGGAGAGGCAAGAAAGCTCCTGCCGGAGATGCTCGGGGCCGCCCGGATCATCGCCCGGGAGCTGCCGCCGGTCCAGTTTGTCCTGCCCCTGGCCGACAGCCTCGACCCGGCGGTCGTGGAGGGCATCGTCCGGCGGCGGGACCTCGCGGTCCGGATCGTCCGCAACCGGATCTACGACGTCCTGCCCGCCGCCGACGTCGCCCTGGTGGCCTCGGGAACGGCCACGCTGGAGACGGCCCTCATGAACCTCCCCATGGTCGTGGTCTACAAGGTCTCGCCCCTGTCCTACTGGGTCGGCCGGGCGTTCATCCATGTGGGCCACATCAGCCTGGTCAACATCATCGCCGGTAAGACGGTCGTGCCGGAGCTCATCCAGGGCGAGGCGCACGCGAACCGGATGGCCGTGGAGGTGATCGACATCCTGAGCCGCAAGTCGCGGAAGCTCCGGATGCACGAAGAATTGTCGCAAATCCGCGCCCGCCTGGGCGAGCCGGGCGCCGCCGCGAAGACGGCGGCCCTGGCGATGGACCTTCTGAACACGTGACCGACGGCGCGCTTCGAAACGCACCCGGCCGCCGCGGACAAGGACAACCGATGAAACCACAACCCACACCGCCTCGCCCCCCCGGGAAGGAATCCGGCGGGGACATTTACATCCGCCTGCTGAAGCTCGTCCGGCCCCATGCGCCGAAGTTCGTTCTCGCCATGCTCTGCATGCTCGTCGTCGGTGCGCTGACCTCGGCCCTGGCCTTTCTCGTCAAGCCGGCCATGGACGACATCTTCCTCAAAAAAGACACCCGCATGCTCATGCTCATCCCCGTCGCCGTCGTCCTGATCTACCTGATCAAGGGCGCGTGCCACTACGCCCAGTCGATCATCATGAACTTCATCGGCCAGCGCGTGATCGCCGATCTCCGCTACCGGCTGTACGAAAAGATCCAGCGACAGTCCCTGGCCTTCTTCACCCAGAACCCAACGGGCGTTCTGATCTCGCGCATCACCAACGACGTCAATTTCATGAAAGAGGCCGTCTCGGAAGCCGTCACGAACCTGTTCAAGGATTCCTTCACCATCGTCTGCCTCATTTTCGTGATCTTTTACCGCGACTGGAAGCTGGCCATCATCGCGATGGTCGTCTTCCCCCTGACGATTTACCCCATCGCCACCTTCGGGCGGAAGATGCGGAAGGTGGCCACCCGCACGCAGGTCACCATGGGCAGCCTGACGAGCCTCCTTCAGGAAACGATCTCGGGGACCCGGATCGTCAAGGCCTTCAGCATGGAAGAACACGAAAACGAGCGCTTCGCCGGTGAAAACGAGCGGTTGTTCCGCCTGACCATGAAATCGGTCGCCATCTCCGCCATTTCCAGCCCCTTCATGGAGTTTTTGGGCGGCATCGGCATCGCCGTCATCGTCTTCTACGGCGGCTACCAGGTCATCCAGGGCCACTCCACGCCGGGAACGTTCTTCTCCTTTTTGACGGCGCTCATCATGCTCTACGAACCGATCAAGCGCCTGACCAACGTCAACAACAAGATTCAGCAGGGCATCTCCGCCGCGATCCGTGTCTTCGGAATCATCGACACGACGCCGGACATCCTCGATGCGCCCGACGCCGTGGAACTGCCTCGGATCACGCAGGGCATCGCCCTGGAGGACGTCTCCTTTCGTTACGAGGATACGCCGGTGCTGAAAAACATCGCGCTCCGGATTCCGGCCGGCGAGGTGCTGGCCTTCGTCGGGATGAGCGGGGGCGGGAAGACGACCCTGGTCAACCTGATCCCACGGTTCTACGACGTCACCTCCGGCAGGATCCTGATCGACGGGCGCGACATCCGCACCGCCACGATCGCCTCGCTCCGGAAACAGATCGGCATGGTGACCCAGCAGACGATCCTGTTCAACGACACCGTCCGCAACAACATCGCGTACGGGAGCTTCGAAAAACCGGAAGCCGAGATCATCCGGGCCGCCCGGGCCGCCAACGCCCACGACTTCATCACCCGTCTCCCGCAGGGATACGACACCCGGATCGGGGAGCAGGGGACCAAGCTCTCCGGCGGCGAGCGGCAGCGCATCTCGATCGCGCGGGCCATCCTGAAGGACGCCCCCATCCTGATCCTGGACGAGGCGACCTCCTCACTGGACACGGAAGCGGAAATTGAGGTCCAGGGCGCCCTGGAGAACCTGATGCAGGGGCGGACAACCCTGGTCATCGCCCACCGCCTCTCGACCGTCCGCAATGCCGACCGGATCGTCGTCCTCGTCGACGGCCGGATCATCGAGGAGGGGACCCACGACGAACTGCTCGCCCGGCAGGGGGAGTACGCGAAGCTCTACGCCATGCAGTTCAAGGAAGAGAACGGCAACGGCGTGCGCAACCGGACCCCGTCCCCTTCCGGTTCCGCGGCGACGGGGGAGGCGTGATGCATCCGCAGGCGGCCCTTGAAGGGATCTGGTATCGGCCCGGGGCGCAGGCCCGCCGGCATCCCCTCTTCTGGCCGCTCTACGCGCTGTCCCTGCCCTACGGGGCGGCGATCGGTCTGCGCAACCGCCTGTACGACGGAGGCGGCCTTCCCCGGACGAAACTCCCCTGCCCCGTCATCAGCGTGGGGAACCTCACCGTGGGGGGAACGGGGAAGACCCCGCTGGTCATGCTCCTCGCGGAACTGATGCAGGAGGCGGGCTGGCGCCCGGCCATCCTCAGCCGGGGGTTCGGCGGCCGCTCGTCCCGGGGGGTTCACGTCGTCTCGGACGGCCGACGCCTGCTCGCCACACCCGAAACGGTGGGGGACGAGCCCGTCCTGATGGCCCGCACCCTCCCGTCGGTTCCGGTGCTGACGGGACCGGACCGCGTCCGGACGGGCAAGGCGGCGCTCGACCGCTTCGGGGCGAAGCTCCTGATCCTCGACGACGCCTTCCAGCATCGGCGCCTCGCCCGCGATCTGGACATCGTCCTGACGGATCTCACCCTGCCCTTCGGCAACGGCTGCCTCCTCCCGGCGGGCCCGCTGCGCGAACCCGTCCGGGCCCTCAAGCGGGCCCGGATCGTGATCCGGACCGGATCCGAAGCGGAGATCCGCACCTCCCCCGCGTCGGCGGACGCCGGCGGTCTGCGGGGATTTCACCGTCCCCGTGAGCTCATCCGCGGCGATGGCGCCGAACGACATCCCCCCGCGATGCTCGCCGGGAAGCGCCTCCTGGCGTTCGCCGGCCTCGGCCGGCCCGACGCCTTCCGGAAGACCCTCGCGGCGCTGGGCGCCGAGGTGGCCGATTTTCTCCCCTTCCCGGATCATCACGCCTACCGCCGCTCGGACATCGAGGGCATCCGTCAGCGGGCGGTCGCGGCAAAAGTCGAATTCATCGTCACGACGGAGAAGGACGCGGTCCGTCTGGCCCCATGCGCCGACTTTCTCGGAGAGATCTTCCAGCTCCGGATCGTCATGGACATCCTGCCCGAACGGGAGACGCTGGCGGCGAGGGTGCTCGAGAGGATCGCCCCATGAGGGACGCAGGACACGCCGCCGTCTTCCTGGACCGGGACGGCACGATCAACGAGGAGGTGGGCTACCTGGACCGTATCGACAGGCTCCGCCTGCTTCCCGGAGCGGCCGAGGGCATCCGCCTGCTCAACGCCTCGGGCTTCAAGGTGGTGGTCGTGACCAACCAGTCCGGTGTGGCGCGGGGCCTGTTCACGGAGGCCTTCGTCGTCGAGGTCCATCGCACGCTGGCGGAGCTCCTCGGGCGCCAGGGGGCCCGGATCGACCGTTTCGAGTACTGCCCGCACCACCCGACCGAGGGGGCGGGTCGGTACCGCCGGGCGTGCCCGTGCCGGAAACCCGAACCGGGGATGCTGCTCAAGGCCGCGGCGGCCCTTGCCATCGATCTCGACCGGTCTTACGTCGTGGGGGACACGCCCAGGGACCTGGAGGCGGCCCGGCGCGCCGGTGCGCGGGGGATTCTCGTCCGCACGGGCTACGGCACGGAACACCTGAAAGCCGCGTCAGCCGCCGAGACGACCGCCGCGCATGTCGCCGACGATCTGCTCGCGGCCGTCCACTGGATCCTCACCGAGGCGGACCGGCACGGTCCGGATCCCCGCGACCGGAGGCGGCCATGAACCTCCTGATCGTCAAATTGAGCGCCATCGGGGACGTGATCCACACCCTGCCCTCCCTGGCCGCCCTGCGCCGTCACTTCCCCGCAGCCCACATCACCTGGGTCGTCGAGGAGGCCGCGAGCGACCTGCTCACGGATCATCCCCACCTCGATCGCGTCCTCATCTCCCACCGCAGACGCTGGCAGGACGACCTGAAGCGGGGGCGCGTCCGGCAGCCGCTGCGGGCGATCGCCGCGTTCCTCGGGGACCTGCGCTCCCGCCCCTACGACCTCGTCATCGACTTCCACGGCCTGTTCAAAAGCGCGCTCCTGGTCGGTCTGAGCGGGGGGCGGAGGAAACTGGGCTATGACAGCCTGCAGGAGGGCAGCGGCCTGTTCTACACGGAGAAGATCCCGGAGGACCTGACGCGCCACGCCGTGGATCGTTATCTCGACTTTGCGCGTCACCTCGGGATCGAACCCGGAAAGGCGGAATTCCTGATCCCGGACACCGCCGACCAGCGGGGAAGAATCGATTCGCTCCTTCAGGGCCTCGGCATCGCCCCGCGGGAGCGGTTCATCGCCCTCAGCCCCGTCGCTTTCTGGGAAACGAAACTATGGGAAGAGGCGCGGTTCTCCCGCCTGGGCGACCGTATCCGCCGCGAACTCGGCCTGCCGGTCGTTCTGACGGACGGCGCATGCGATTACACGGCACGGATCGCCCGGGGCATGACGGAGGCCGCCGTCAACCTGGGCGGCCGGACCACGCTCCGGGAGCTGGCCGCCCTCTACCGGCGGGCGGCCCTGCTGGTCACGACCGACTCCGGACCCATGCACCTCGCGGCCGCGGTGGGTTGTCCCGTGGTGGCCCTGTTCGGCCCCACCGACCCCCGCCGGACCGGACCGTACGGACCGGGACACACCGTCCTTGAGAGTCCCGTCGACTGCCGACCCTGTTTCCGCAAGACTTGCGAGACCCGCCAGTGCATGCGGGACATCACGGTCGATGCCGTGTTCGAGGCGGTGCGGGAAAAACTGACGGACCGCCGGCAGAAAATGCATGCAGAAAAAACGCTCGAATAAGGAGAACCCCATGACCCTCAACAAGGACCTGCTCGACATCCTGGCCTGCCCCAAGTGCAAGGGAGAGATCCATTTAAACGACGCCGGAGACGGGCTCATCTGCGACGCCTGCCGCCTCAGGTACGAAATCCGGGACGACATTCCCATCATGCTCATTGAAGAGGCCCGATCCCTGGATGAGGGACCATGATCTACGCCAAGCTGTTCCTGACGGCCCTCTTCTGGGGGGGCACCTTCGTCGCCGCCCGCGTCGTCACGCAAGAGTTCTCTCCCTTCAGTGCATCCCTGTGGCGCTTCGTCATCGCTTCGGCGGTCCTGGCCGTCCCGGTCGTCCTCCACGAGGGGGGACTGCCCCGTCTCCGGCGGCGCCGAGTCCTGCCGGTCGTCCTCCTCGGCCTGACGGGCGTCCTCGCCTACAACGTCTTTTTCTTCCTCGGCCTCAAGACCATCCCGGCCGGACGAGCCGCGCTGATCGTCGCCAACAACCCCGTCTTCATCGCCCTGTTTTCCGCCCTGCTCTTCAAGGAACGCCTCTCGATCGCCAACGGGATCGGCATCGGCGTGTGTCTGGCCGGGGCCGTCATCGTCATTTCCCGGGGGAATCCCGGCGGCCTCCTGTCGGGTGCAATCGGGCCGGGCGAGCTTTTCATCCTGGGCTGCGTCGCAAGCTGGGTGTCCTACTCCCTCATCGGCAAGGTCGTTCTGCGCGAACTCTCGCCGCTGGCGGCCGTGGCCTGGTCCTGCCTGATCGGCGCGGCGGCCCTGCTGCCCTTCGCCTGGCAGGAAGGCCTCGTCCGGCAGACGGCTCTCGCCTCGCCGGCGGCCTGGGCCGGTCTGCTCTTCCTGGGCTTGCCGGGAACGGCCATCGGGTTCCTGTGGTACTACGAAGGCATCCGGGCCATCGGTCCTTCCCGCGCCGCGGTGTTCATCAATTTCGTCCCCGTGAGCGCCGTCCTGTTCGGTTGGCTGATCCTCTCCGAAACGCTGACGCGCAGCCTCTTGACGGGCGGCGCCCTCGTCGTCGTCGGCGTCTTTTTGACCAACCGGGCGGGCGGGCGGAAAACCCTTGAAACATAGCGAAAATCATGCTACGGCTCCCCATGCGTTTCTGGTGTGCCGCCCCGGCGGCCCTGGGTCGTCTCCGCGGGGGATGGGCGCCTGACGTGCGTCGCCGGGGAAAAAGGGGCTCATCTTGAATCCGTTCACGATCGCGACCTACAACGTCAATTCCATCCGTTCCCGACTGCACATCCTCCTCCCTTGGCTGGAAACATACCGGCCCGACGTTTTCTGCATGCAGGAAACCAAGGTCGACGACGGCCGGTTTCCCGCGGACGCCTTCACGAACCTCGGCTATCACTGCATCTTCCGGGGCGCAAAACAGTACAACGGGGTCGCCATCGCCTCCCTCGCCGCGCCGGAGGCGGTCCGCTACGGATTTTCCGACGGCGGCTCCCCCGATGACGACCGGCTTGTGTGCGGCGTTTTCGACGGCGTGGCGGTCGTCAACGCCTACGTGCCCCAGGGGCGGGACCGCGAGAGCGAACACTTCGCCTACAAGCTCGCGTGGTTTAAGCGTCTGAAAACGTTCCTGGCCGCCCATTACTCCCCCGCCCAACCGCTGGTCTGCTGCGGCGACCTGAACTGCGCCCGGGAGGCGATCGACGTCCACGACCCCAAGCGCTTGCTGGGACACGTCTGTTTCACGCCTGAGGTTTGGGACGCCTTCGACGCGCTGACGGCCTGGGGGCTGGAGGACCTTCTCCGGCGTCATCACCCGGGTGAAGCGAACCACTACACCTTCTTCGATTACCGGGTCCCCCGGTCCCTCGAACGGGGCCTGGGATGGCGGATCGACCACCTGCTCGTCACCGCGCCGCTGGCGGAACGGTCCCTGGGCTGCCGGATCGATCTGGAACCGCGCCGGGCGGTGAAACCCTCCGATCATACGATCCTGATCGGCGAATTCCGGCGCTGAGGCGCGTGAGGTCATGGACGAAATCCAGGAAACGCTGCGATGGAATGAAGACGTGGCCCGGAAACTCTCGGGAATCGAACGGGAGATCGCCGATAGTCCCGATCCTGCGGGTCTTTTCGAGCATCTCGTGCTGAGCATGGAGACCGCCTTCGGGATCCCCTTCGTCTGGCTCTCGCTGGTCCGAACCCCTCAGGCCGACGCCCTCCGGGGCACCCTCGCCGCCTCCGGCCTGCTCGGCGACCGGCTGAACCTGATCGACGGCGACGCCTTCGCGGCCCTTCTGGACGGCCGGAGCGAACCGCTCCTGGTCAACGGTGATCTCCGCTCCTTCTACCGTCTGCTCCCGCCCATGAAAAAGTTCCTCTTCCGGTCGCTGGCCCTGGTCCCCTTCACCCTGGACGGAACGGTCGTCGGCAGCCTCAATCACGGTGACCCCTCTCCGCAGCGCTATCATCCGGACCTGGCGACGGATCTTCTCGCGCAGCTCGGCGCCCGCGTCTCCGCCCGCCTCGGGACGCTGTCGTCAAAGGCGGTTCCGCTGCTCGCCTCGCCCTGACCGGGCGCATACTCCGCCGCAAGAGTAGTACCGGGAGCACC
>ERZ795030.1303-NODE-1303-length-34606-cov-5.535961_pt1 | contig 34606 bp, 41 predicted proteins | sample MGYA00375122_ERZ795030 | MGnify/ENA primary metagenome ERZ795030 (study PRJEB30165, sample SAMN05720146) | activated sludge metagenome | isolation source: anaerobic digester from wastewater treatment plant | place: Japan | collected 2015-04-20 ... | reverse complement strand
GTCGATGCTCGCCTGATCCGAGCCGTTGCACTGGCGGTAGGCCTGATCCTGATAGTATTTGGCGACCTCAAGACCCAGGTGACGGCTGCCGGAATGGACGACAAGATACAGCTTGCCCTCGTCGTCCCGATCCGCCTCGATGAAGTGGTTGCCGCCGCCCAAGGTACCTATTGACAGCTCGCCCCGGCGGGTATCGACTTCCTTATAGCAGCGAAGCTCCGTGAGGTCGATCTCCGCCGCGAAGCGGTGAGCCTTGCTGCGGATGGAAAACCCGGAAGGGATGGCGCTGTATATGAGCTTATCGAGCTTGGGAAGCTCTATATGGGTCTCGCGTAGGCGCACCGTCTCCATGCCGCAACCGATATCGACGCCCACCAGGTTGGGGACGACTTTATCGGTTATGGTCATGGTGGTGCCGATGGTGCAGCCCGCGCCGGCATGTACGTCCGGCATCATGCGGATGCGGCTGCCGGCGGTGAACTCCTGATTGCAAAGCTGCGTGATTTGGGCAATGGAGCTTTCATCCACCACATCTGTGAATACCTTTGCGGTATTGTACTTTCCGTTTATCTCAAGCATATTCTTCTCCTGTCAAAATAAAAGGCGCCTCCGATATATTCGGAAGCGCCGTGTGTCCATAGAACCGAAACAGAAGTTACGGCATAAGCGGACAGTTCTTCCGATGCTGCGTATTGTTTGCGCTATAAAGTTTCGTCATGCTGTCCACCTGCCATTCTTTCCTTATTTCGGTTCATTATACCCGGCAATGGGTTTGCTGTCAATGTGCGTTAGATCGTTGAAAGGTCGAGAGCGTTCAACGCTGCGAGCAACCCCTGCGAATTGGATCGCAGTTGAGGCAGGAACTCTTCTTTGGGGTCGATGTGCAGATACAAAACCATGAATATGTTGCTCCAAATCTGCAACATCACATTCTCAGGCAATTTATCTTCCACCTTATGAACGAAGTCCGACACGCCAATAATCGTTTGATGCCAGATATAGAAGCTCTCATCTTCTATTGGGATGCCAAACATCGCAAGCCACTCGCGTACAGTATGCATTTCCTTTTTATCACCGCAGTCCGCTTGGTTATGGAAGAAAACTATTTGAGACTTCCGTAAATCCTTGTCGGCCACTTCCTTCTGGTTGAGCTCAAGACACCTGCCAATGGGGAACATGGCGCAAACAGTAGGCTTTAGGCTGTGTACGGAGCACTTTCTGTCCTTGAGCAACGGGCATCGTTTTATGCTGCCCCGAGGCTTGAGCCGGACGATCGGCATCCTCGAGTCATGGCCGATATAGACTTCGCAATACTGCTGAACGACTTGCTCAGCGGTGAGGTTGAGCGCCTTGCAGAGGTTGTACATATCCTTCGCGTTGAGCAAAATATCTTCGCGGTTGATGCAGCATTTTCCGCATTGCCTACACCCGAAATGAAATGTATCGTCCAATCCCAGCTTCATCAAATCCATTTTTTGCATGATGCTTTGCAGTCTTTTATCCATTGCTGAATCCTCCTAACATAATAGTTAGAGGCGCCGTATGTGGGCGCCTCGTCTGTATCGTTGTTGCGTATTCAAGAACTAGCCTTGAAGGTATCATTTTCGAGCAGCAATATCGCATCTCTGATCGCTGCACATAAAGCGTTGGAATATGAGGAAAAGCCGTCCTGCAAAAAGCGCAAATCATCAGCTTCCAAAAGCACAACGTCCTTCATGTCGATCAGCTCTCCATCTTCCTTGTCCGCCGAGTCATACGGCAGCCAAAGGAAGCCCTCTTGTACAGGCATAAAGAAACCGCCGTGATGATTGCCTTCGCTGATGGGATACAGCCATATCAGGTCATCGCCGAAGCGCTCGTTGTACATCTCACGGAAATCGGCCAATGTGCAATCGGTCGCACCATATTCATCCAGATGGTCAATGATCTCCTGTTTGCTGAGCAACTTATCCACGTCAAGAGAATGTCCCGTGAAGCGTATCATATAGCCCCTCCTTTGGCGGGTTCAGCTTTAATACGCATCATGTGTTCTATGATGGATGTGATCGAATCCCATGTCGGCTTGAATCGTTCTCCTTTTTCGACCAACTGATACTGGGCAGGCCACCATTCATCATCGCCATAAGGGTTTACAGAGTGCGTATAGTAACTCGTCTTATACTCGCAAGCATAGATGATGGAGCCGTCGGGCAGTTCCTTGCGAAAAACCCGCATTGTCAGTTCCGGGATCTCGATGTACACGCCCCAGCTGCGATAATCCTGAACGAACGCCTTGCGTTCAGTCATGTTTCTTAGCATTATTTACCCCCTTATCCGCAGTTCTCAATAGACTGATATCCGATGTCAATCGCTTCATCCGTCAAAACGGATACATACCGACGAAGCACCTCATCAATATCGTGCTCGGTAAAGCATTTCTCCCGTTCGCTGTATGACCATGGGTAGCCGGCGTAGAAAACAAGATACTGCACGCTATCAAAGTCATCCAAAGCAGAGAGGACTATATCCTCGCATTCCAAAATCACTTTTTGCAGGATTGTGTTGAGCCCGCGCCTACCTTCATCGTTCTCAATTTCCATGTAATCATCGAAGATCGGCTCCTCAATCTCGCAATCTTGAAAGTAATCATCGAGCTCTTTCTTGTATTTCGGTGCCATCTTAATCAACTGCTGTAGCTGAAAAAGCTCGGTATGGATATCATCGACCTTGATCCCATAGCCATAATCATGCCAAATCCTAAAACTCATTACAGACATCTCCTTTGCCTTGATCTTCAGTATGGTAGATGACCCACAGCCCCTTTTCGGTAATTGAAGTACCTCTCGCCTCGTTGAGCCCCAGCGCCATCAAAAGCAGCTTCTGTGTTACTTCCATGCCAAGGGACTTGATTGGCTGCGCGCAGCCAGAGCACACATCGTCGCTATAATACAGGGTTTCCTGCCGCTCGCTTTCTGTCGCACCGATAGCGTCCAGCAGCCGTTCCTGTGTTGCAACATCCATGCAGTAGCCGCTAAACTCACAGCACCAGTAATCCACATCGGAATAGCCGGCGCGGACATTGATCGACTGAGATAGCAACCGATCCAATTCATCAGCAATCAAGTACCCTACAAGCGCCCATGTCAGCCAGAGCGCGGTACACTTTTCTGCTGACGACAGCAGTTCGTTTCTTTTTCCCATATTGTCCTCCAAAAGAACAGCCAGGGGCCCGAAGGCTCCCGGCTGCAAACGTATTGATGGTTGATTTAGAAGCCCTGTGCGGCGGGCGTCAAAATCTCACCGGTCTCGGGGTCGTAATCGGGAATGGCATCACCGTTCACGGCGTCCGGCTCTTCGGCGTCATATTCGATGGACGAACTGTACGCCTGAACCTGTGTGGCGAGCCTACGCACGGCGGTAAGCTCCTCGGGCAGAAGGTCGCGGCCTTCGGTGAAGGTCACCTGTGAATAATCAATACCGCCTTTGTTGACCGCCTTTTTGAGTGCAAATCGGGTCACGATAGCGCTGGGGTCTTTACCCACCGTCAGCAGTCTGCGCAGGTACTTGCCAAAACCCTCCACAGAGAGCGTGGGCAGGTCAAGTATGATCGGGAAGATCTCGCCTTCCTTCAGGATGTAGATCCTGTGCTTGCGCTTGCACGCTTTTGCGTTGTTTTCACCAGTGCCAAACTGATTGAGGTAGCACCTCGCACAATTACCGCCGGGCGAACCGACGCCGAAGTTGCCATCCATGCTGCAGCATTCCGGGCGGGCGTTACCGCCGGTATACTTGCCCTGAAAATAGCTCTGCATGGGGTGATGCGTCAGAATGACGGCGCTGATCTCTCGAAAGTCGGTATTGCCGCTGGCGTCGGGTTCGGGGAGCACATAGGTCGTGCCTCCGCCGGACGGCACCTTGACACGGTCAAAGCGCATATTGAAGCCGGCAAGCTCCTTAGCGGCGGCCGAGGTGCTGAATTGAGCGAGACGCTGGAAGCCCTCCATACCGTTGACGGTTGCGATAGCCTTGCTTTCAGACATGATGATATCCTCCTATTCTGTTGTGGTTAAGCCAACATGGACTCGAACTGCTGCTCGGTGAGCGTGGTCACGCCGAGCTGCTGCGCCTTGGACAGCTTGGAGCCGGCATTTTCACCCACGATGAGGTAATCCGTAGCCTTACTCACTGAGCTTGCGGGCTTGGCCCCAAGCTGAAGCAATCGCGTCTGGATACCATCGCGGGTATAGTTCAAGAGCTTGCCGGTCGCAACAACGGTCTTGCCAAAGAAGGGGTTGCTTGTGTTTTCCATAGATGTCATTTCCTTTCTGAAATTGAGATGTTGTATCGCCGGACGCCATAGCTTTTCGGCCTGTGCGTCGGAATACCAGGAATAGATGTTGTCGTGCATGGTAGGGCCGAAGTCGGGAAGCTGCGTGAAGTCGAACCCGTCTTTGATGGCCCGCTCGAAAGCATCCCAGTCACCGCCGAAATGCTTGCTGATGACGCGCCCCGCGGTGCGGCCTACCGTGTGGATGCCGCATCCCGCGATAAACTGGTTCAACGTACAGCTTCGGCTCTTGTCGATGCTGGCCTGTAGCCGTGCAAATGACTTTTCGCCAAATCCTTCCGTCTCAACGATCTCGTCGTGATGGCGCTCCAGCTCATACAGGTCGCCGAAGTTGGTGATCCAGCCGCGGTCAATGAACTTCTCCAGCGTCTTTGCCGACAAGCCTTCGATGTTCATTCGGGTCCGCTCGCAGAAATGCACGAACTTGTCCACCAGCTTCGCCGGGCAGTCCGGGTTCACGCAGTATAGGAAGCGTGTGCCGCCGGTGGTCTTCTTTTCGATGATAGGCTCGCCGCAGCAGGGGCAAACGCTTGGAAGCGCCGCTGTTCCGCTGCGTGTGAGGTTCTCGGCGAGCTGAGGTATGATCTGATTCGCCTTGTAGATCTGAACCTTATCGCCGACCCCGAGCTGAAAGCTCTCCACAATATCGAGATTGTGGAGATAGGCGCGATTGACCGTGGCGCCGTCAATGACCACATCCCGAAACTTACCCGTAATGGACACCATGCCGGTGCGGGTCGTGGCCAGTTCATAGCCAAGGAACTCGGTTTCATACAGCTCGTCAGCCCACTTGAGCGCCATGATGCGGTTCTCGTGATGCCCCGTTGCGCCCAAGCTCTCGCCATAGGCGATGTCGTCGTACTCGACGATAAGTCCGTCCACGGGATATGGGCACTTTGCAGGCTCGAACCAGTTGACGACCGCTCGTATCTGTGGCTCAGACGGCATATCCCCCAAGGGAAGATGATGCACCACGTCAAAGCCCAGATCGGACAGGAACTGAAGCTGCTCATGCTTCATGGTAAAGCTGTCGCCGGAGATCAGATCAAAGGCTATGAACTCAAGCATACGGATCTTCACCTTGGAGGCGTCCAGTTTGCGGATGCTGCCGGCCGCTAAGCTGCGGGGATGGGTATACGGTTCATCCAGCTCCCCGTTGAGTTGTTCAAAGTTGGACCAGCTGACCACGCCCTCGCCGCGCACCTCAAGCGGTTGCTTGTACGGGATGGTCAAAGGCACGTTGAGCATGACTTTGACCGTGTGCGTGACGTCCTCACCGATACGGCCTTCCGCGCCTCGGGTGATGGCTTGCTTCAGCTTGCCGTCCTCGTAGCGGAGCACAAGCGTGAGGCCGTCCATTTTCCAAGAAACGAGCGCTGCATGGCTGCCGATGAAACGAATGATCTCATCGACGGACTTAGTCTTCGCCGCGGACAGCATGGGGCGTGTGTGCGCGACCTCCGTAAGCCCTTCCAGTATTTCACCGGAGACCTTTTGCGTGGGTGAGCCGGAAACAACAATGCCGGAGGCATCCTCCAGCATCTTCAGCTCGTCAAAGAGCGCATCATATTCCCGGTCGGTCATTGTGGGGTTGTCGTGCTTGTAGTAGGCGGTGTCGGCGCGCTTGAGAATGCCAACAAGCTCTTTCATGCGCGGAACGCCCACTCTTTCTGTTTGTTCCATTCAGGTCACTCCTTTTCAATATAGCTGATGCAACGATTCGGAAACCGCGGCGAGTTCCGAACGTATGCGCGCCTCCGCATGTGCATCCTTAGCTTTCGCATTATCGGAATCGTAGAGTTCGACACGCAGCATTGCGGGATCAAGATCAGAATAGACGCTTTGTAAAATACCGCCGGATATATGGATACACACCCGATGCCGGTTTTCCATTTCACAGCAACGCCCCTCCTGAATAGTGATAGTATCCAGCGTGCAACCCGAGCCTTCATCATGCCAGTACCGGCATTCTTCAGTATCGCAGGAAAAATTCTGCCCTATCATGGACAAATAGATTCACCTCCTGTCATGTGTAGTTTTGAGTTATCATGCCATCGCAGTCGCAATGTTTTGGATACACGAAAACGTATCCTCCACCTGAGCGCATGACATGCCTGTTTGGCCAGCGATCTCCTTGTTGGAATAACCGTCGAGACGCAGACCCAAGAGCGTGTGCTGCGATTCCGACAGTGCCGCGAGCAAAGCCTCGGCTGTCAACGTATCGCAAACCGCATCGCCCGCATCAGAATCATCCGCCGGGATAAGATCGCGCAGCGCCATCCCGCTGCCTGCAAGCTGTGCGTCAAGGCTCAACGTCTCATGGAGAGCGATATAAGCCTTGCGCCAATAGCTTTTCAGCTGCCAGTCCATCGCTTTGAAGGCGATGGACTCAAACTTGTATCTGTGCAGTTGGGGCTTGGTGCAATAGAGCTGCACCGTCCTTAAATACCGAAAGATCACCACATCGTAGAACTCGCTCTCCGGGAGCCGTCTGCGCCGCAGGAAGTCCATAACCACATGATGATGCTTTTCAGCGAATGCGCTTTGTTCTTCCGTGAGTCGCTTTTCCTGTGCGTTCATGGTTCGATTTCCTTTCTTTTATGCTGAATTTGGCATATAAAAACGGAGCGCGAGCGCTTTCCGTGGAGAAGGGTTATGGGCCGAATGCACGGCCGAATCTATATGAAAAAAGCGCCCAAAGGCATGAAGCCTAAGGACGCTTTGAATACTTGGAAACTGTGCCTTTCCAGAGGAAGGGCTTGGATACTTTACGGGCTTAGTATATCCCAATCAAAAAGCCATCGCAAGGGCTTGTCATATTACTGGCAGGCGGATGGCAGGTTCCCGCCGATGACACGCAAATCCGCCTGTGTTATACTCCTAGCGTCGAAACTTCTGTTGAGCGGCCGGTCATTACGGCCGGAAAAGGAGGAGTTTTGAAATGAGGTATTGCCCCTATTGCGGCGCGTCCATACTGGATGACGCCGCTTTTTGCATGGAGTGCGGCGCAACGATACCCGTAAGCGGCATTCCCAAGGATGAACCCAAGCAAAGAGCGCCGCAGACCAAGAAAAAGAAGCGGAAGCCCAAGCCCGTAAAGCAGCGGCAGGATGCGCCGCCGCCTGATCCGCAGGATTCAGGTTACGATGGATATTACGATGATACGCCCACGCTGGACGACGGCGCTTTCAAGGAAAAGCTGGACAAAGGGCTTATCAAACAGATCATCATCGTGGGCGTTTCGGCTATCGTCATTGTGGTGCTCGCCATCGTGCTCATGAAGCTGCTGTGAGGTGTGAAATGGATAAGAAGAAAATCATCATGCTCTGTGCAATGGGGCTGTTGCTTGCGGCCGCTATTGCGCTTGGCGTCGCTTGGATCATCGAAGCCAGTGAATATGCGGGATATGAAGCGGACTATGTTGACATCGCAAACGACGTGATCCGCCCTGAAGAGGATATAGTCATCATCGAATTGGTGTCGCCAGCCCCAACGCCGGAGGATTCGTCCGAGCCGGAGACGAGTGTAGCGCCGGAGGATTCGTCCGAACCGGAGGCGACGGGAACGCTTCAAACAACAGAGCCTGCAACAAGCACGCCCATTCCCGATGTAGGTAGTACCGATACAAAGCAGCGTGTTTCAGTGGATTTTGACGCCCTCACCGCCCAAAACAACGATACGGTAGGCTGGCTGTATATCCCCGGCACGAAAATCAATTACCCAGTTGTGCAGGCGGACGACAATGAGTATTACCTGAACAGGAGCTTCAAACGGAAAGAAGCGAGCTGCGGCACGATCTTTATGGATTATCAGAACAACCTGAACCCGCTGGACCGCAACACCATCGTTTTCGGGCATAACATGGGCAGCTCATCCAGCCTCATGCTTTCTCAGCTTACGAAGTTCAAGAAAAAGAGCTATTGGGAAAAGCACCAAACCTTCCAGTTCGATACGCCCTACCGTACCGGGACATGGCAAATACTTGCTGTATGCCATTTGGATGTAGGTACTCTGGAGCAGTTCAACTTTTTACAGCAGGACTTCATATCGGACGACGCCTTTCTGGACTTTACACAAAGCCTAAAGGCCCGCGCACTGTATGAAACGGATGTGTACGCGCCCGCCGACGGTCGGTTATTGACGCTTGTGACTTGTGACCGCTCGGGTGGGTTTGGCAAAAACGGCAGACTGCTCGTGGTGGCAGCGCAAATAAACTGACGGCGCTGTTGTAAAACCGAAACGTCGCCGGTGTAATAGGTCAAGAACAAAACAAGGTGGTGCTTCAATATGCTATATCTATCCAAGGGACTACTGATAAATCAGTGCCGGGGCGCGATCACGGTCAACCGTTGTGGCCGCGTGCATGAGCTGAAAAACGAGCAGGCGCGGGATTGGCTCGCGGGGCATACCGGGGTGCAATATCTCGGCAAGGCTCGTTTGGCGGCGCTGGAAAAGCAGGGGCTTGTCGAATCGCAGCCGGGCAGGGATTTTACAGTCGAGGTGTTCAGAATACTCATCAATAGCGTGATTGCCCCATGCCAGCGCACGCTGCCCTATTGGAGGCTTGACGCGGACGAAAAGCGGCTGTTGCGTTGGATTCGTGAAGCAGGCCTGCGCCTGACTGCGGCGGAGCTCGTCAAGCTGACCGAGGCGAGCATCGAGCCAAGCGCACAATATCTGGGCGCAGAGAACCGGCAGCGCGTGGTAGAACTGATCTACACGAAGGAAAACATCTTTGACGGCGCACTGGAAGCGGCGATGGAGCTTTCCCCGGCGTTGTCCGCTACGCTGAAAACACTGCTCAGCCTCTTGAAGAAGAAGCGGATCATATTGATTTGAGGTGGATCATGCGAAACAAATTCAAAGCGATACCCGCCGCGCTTCAGCGGCAGATCCTGTGGCGTGGCCTGATGGGCTGCGCCTTTTTTATATTCTCCGTGATCTTTCTATTGTTGGGATACGACGCCCTGCTCGTGCTGCCCGGCGTCAGCTTCATGCTGCTGAGCTTAGGCAGTGCGGTATGGCTGTTTCGTGTCGCCGACAAGAAGCGATATGTGGTCGTAGAGGGCGTTTGTACAGAGGTCACGAAGTCCATACTGTTCAAGCGTGTAAAGACGGTGACGCTGGAGGCTGACGGCAAGACGCTTCGCATACAACTCAAGCAGCATAACAGGAGCTATCATGCCGGTGCAAAGCTGCGTCTCTATATGCAGGAGAACGCCAAGGTATATGAGCGGGAGGGGGTATTGCTCATTCTTGAATATATTACGATTACGATAAGATGAAGAATTGCCGTTGCCTAGACTATCTTTCTTAGATAAAATGTATCATGTAGCAGCGAAGGGGGTATCTTCACATTGAAGCTATTTACAATAGATAGAGCAAGGCAGCTTAAGGCCAATGATACAATAAGGTTATTCAATGATTATGCGTATGTTGAAAACACGGAAGAAACTGAACAATGGCTGCAACTTGTTAGAAACCAATACCCTGCCGGAATTAGTGAACATGGTAACCGGTACCTATTCGATGAAACTGGTAGTACGGATAAGTTGTGTGAAATAATCTTTGAATATGTGAGACAACAAAGATATTCAGATCAATTATCACGCTTCCAATCATTCTTTGCTGTAGAAGCAACTGATATTGATAGATTGGTTACTATTTTGGATTGTAATCCAGGACAGTATCAAGTGTTCGAGGTATCGGGTGATAGAATAGAAAAGCATGATATGTTACTGCTAAAGGGTAGCTCCTTTGTGAATTGCTCGTATTATGCCAATCAGTATTGGAGCGGTGGTCACACAGAAAGTCCTTTGTATGAATACTTGATTGAGCCTCCGGTAAACATAATTCGCAGGGTGGATGTTATAGATAGTTTAGAATAATGCCTTACCCTCCATCATTGACGAACCCAAATCCCCATGATATACTTACGCTGTAAGTTTCCAAGCAATCCGTATGGATTCGCACAGTTTCCAAGTTACTTTAGCGTCAATCGGCATATCCGCCGTTTGGCGCTTTTTTGTTACCTAAAAATGAGAGGAGACGATCAATATGATGCTGCAACTGGTAACGGACGCGGTCATATCCAAGGGATATGGCGGCGCTCCGGCGTTCCACTATTCCGAGGACGGGCGTATGCTCAGCTTCAAAATCGGTTGTAAGGTGTACGACAAGCGCGCCGATAAGGAAACCCGCTGGGTGAACTTCAACGTCAACGCTTTCGACGACTTAGCCGAGCGTGTGCGCAAGATGAACCTAAAGGAAGGCTCACATATCAATGTCGTGGGCAACTTCGACATGAAGCCGTGGGTCAACCGGGAAACCGGCGAGATCACCACATGGCCGACCATTCGTGCCATCAACATCGAGTACGCTGCAAGCGCCGCCCCACGGCAGGAATCGCAGCCGGCACAGAAGGCAGCTCCGGCGCAAGCGCAGCAGGAGCAGTCCGCATTGCCGCCGGAACAGCTTTCCGGCTTTACGGGATATGAACCATTTGGCGGCGATAACCCGTACTATCCCAATGAGAGCTGACAGGCCTAAAACATATATCTGCCAAACCGGCGCATGTAACGGATCCCACCGATTGCATGCGCTTTTATTTTTTGGGGAAAGGAGGAGCAATTCTTGAAAAACACATCGTTCATGTTCAAAACCGAGGAAGAGAAGGCCGTAAAACTCATCACCCTGCTCCGGCAGCGCAGCCGGGACACGCTTTCAGGAGAACAGCTCAATCAGATTGCCTTAACGGTAAGGACCGGCCGGCAGTACACGGTGAAGATCCACACAACGGCAAACAGCTTTTGCGAGTCGCTTGTGCTTGTGAAATCGGACGCCGATAACGACGTCGGCACCGTCGTGTTCGGGCAGGCGCTCTTTGGTTTCGCCACCGAAGCCGGGTACAGGGAAGGCCGGTTGTTCATGCCATCCCGGCATGCCTGCGTGGTCGTCAGCCGAAAACGGGCAGACAAAGGTCGTGTTAGCTTCAAAAACGAGATCCATATCTACATTCCGCCATCAATTTACGAGAAAGGAAGTCACCTCAAGTATGGACAAGAGCAAAAAGCGACATTTGGCGTATGAAGTGCTGACACTGCTCGGCGTTATCATACTGCTCTGCTTTATCACCCGGCTATGGCCGATCTTGCTGTTGGCGCTTGTTGGCGCTGTCGTCGCCGCGATCTTCCTGCTATTCGCATCCCTGCGCAAGCCGGAGGTCGTGATGACGCCGCCGCTTTTGCCGCCACCGCCCGTACCGGAAAACGAGCACGATCTGCTCCGGATGGCGTTCACGATCCTTGAACGGCGCATCACGGAGGCTGTGCTTACGGAGCATCCCGGGGCGCGCTGGGTTTGGGAAACGCCTAACCCTGAAAGAGCGCTCCATGCGGGTGAACCGCTCTTTATTCTGCTCAACCACGCGGGCGGATTCCGCAGAGCGCAGGCCGTTGTAGCGAACCTTCAGCTTGTGAGCCTCAGTTATACAACGGCTCCGGTCAAGGCGGAAAACGAACCGCCGGAAGCTCCGCCCCAAAACGCGCCAGACGAGGACGCGGAAGCACCCGTGCCCGTCAATTATGAGCTTATCGCCTTCGAGTGGGTGGAAGACCATATCAGCTACCTCAGCGACCAGTGCAACGAAGCGATCGCCCGCGGAGATGAGCGGTTCATGATACCGGCGTCGGTACTGCCAGTGCGGGAAAGCTGGCCTGCCGTTTGTGCCGAGCTTGAGAAACACGACTTTTCCGATGCAGAACGAATGGATGATGGCATCGCCATCGCAACACCTCAATACCAAGAATAGAAAGGAAATCGAATATGAGCGTCAACATGCAAACATTGTTCGCGTTCAACCGCCCGCTGTCTACGCCCTTTGATACGCTTAAAAGCAAAAAGGTGAAGGTCAGCTCAGCCTATGGCGATGGGACAGAAGCCACGCTCTCCCTATCCATGATAAAAGCGGTGACCGCTTTCTGTCGTTGCCGTGACGGCAGCGGCGACGGCGCGCTGGGGATATCGGATGGAAAGAACGTGGCCGAGTATAAATCTTCCATATCGCCGGACGCCTACAATCTGGTCGTGTACGATCCCGCCACGGGCAGTATCATGGCCATTGAGTACGACAAGAACACCGAGGTCAGCCAGATCTATACGCTGACCGCAAGCGGCCGCGACGGTAGCGCATTGCTGTTTTCCATGATGCCTACGCTTGCAAACGACGAGGAGTTCGCCGAAAACATCGAGGAATATCGCACGGAGCTTGCCTTAGGTTTACCCGATACGGATAAGGCCGGAAACATCATGGCCGTGCTTTGCGACAATGCTTACCGCCGCATCAAGGACGATACCTGCCCCGCACATATCAAGCTGAACATCGATAAAACGGGCAATCTGACCCGTATCCCCAAAGCGCATCTTGATGCGGGCAAGTATATCCCGCAAACGGTGGTGTGCGGTGAGTTTTCCATATTCGCGCAAACAGGACCGGCGCCGGTGTACAAGCCCGCCGTCCTGATCGAACATGGCGACTTTGTCGGGCAGTATCCCATCAACCCCAGTCGCAGCCTTAACGCAAGGGAAAAGCTGCTGGTGCCGAAGCTTCCGGCATGGTACATCATACCGAAGGAAGTGGTGGGCATTTGCCAGCACGCGGTCAAAACCAGCGACAAAGCCATGCCCATGCGTAACTTCCTTCTGCGCGGCCCATCCGGTACCGGCAAGACCATGGGCGCGCAGGCGATCGCCGCAGGGCTCGGCTTGCCATATGTCAAGTACACCTGCTCGGCGAACACCGAGATATTCGATTTCGTGGGTCAGGTGTTCCCCGATACCGCGAGAGCGACAACGGGCGACGCGGAGCTGGATAAGGAACGTGAGCAGCTTTTCAGCATGGGCGGTATCACCTATGCCAATGTGGCGGCACTCATGAAGCTGCCCGGCCTTGACGACATGGACTACGACCCCGAAGGCGTTTACGAAAAGCTGACGGGCACCAAAAAAGCCGACGCTACATCGCAGGATTGCATGGGCATCGTGCTGGATACCGTAACCGATAAGGTACGGCTTTTGAGCAACGTCAAGCCCAAGGAAAAGGGTCAGTCCTACACCTATGTGGAGACAGACTTCATCCGCGCGCTGAAATACGGCTATGTTTGCGAGGTGCAGGAGCCGACGGTCATCATGCAGCCGGGCGTTCTGGTAGGTTTGAACAGCCTGCTTGAGCAGACGGGCAGCATTACGCTCCCCACCGGCGAGGTCATCCGCAGGCATCCAGACGCGGTCGTCGTCGTGACCACCAACATCACTTACGAAGGTTGCCGCGGGTTAAACCAAAGCGTCACCGACCGAATGAGTCTTGCACAGGATATCGAGTTGCCCAGCCCGGAGGTCATGGCCCAACGCGCCATGAGCGTGACAGGCTGTGAGGACGATGTGCTGGTGAGCCAGATGGTCAAGGTCGTGGGCGATATGAGCGACTTCATGCGCAAAAACGGCATCACGGACGGCTCTTGTGGTATGCGCAGCCTGATCGACTGGATACTCTCCACGGAAATCACCGGCGACCCGTATACCTCGGCGCTATACACAATTATATCCAAGGCCACCGCCAACGAGGACGACCGCTATGCGCTGATATCCTCGGTGTTGGAGGCACAATTCGCACCCAAACGCCGCAAGGCGGTATAGAAAGGAGGCTCTGAACACTCATGGCAAGAGTAAATCATAAAAAAGTCCGGCAGCTGCTCAATCAGGAACGCAACAGCATCACCGACAGGCAGTTTTTCGTGTCCCGCATCCTCGCGGGACACTTTGCCGACATAGCGGCGGCGCAGAGCAAACGGTACGGTTATAACCGCAGGGTAAGCGTCCGTATCGTTTGGGAACCCAAGAACCCGGAGGGCGCGCATACGGACAACTCACTCATCTGGATCAATGCGGCGACGCCTTTGGTCAAAGCGAAAAAGAACCGACAGGAGCGTTACGAAATGGTCTGCGGGCTGTTCGCGCATGAACTAGGCCATGTCCTGTACACGGATTTTCTTTCAAGCCAGACCCACGCTACAAAAACGATGGATGGGGGCTGGTATCCGGAGCGTCCCGTCTGCGCGGAGCTTTCGCTTCGGCTGAACGTGGACGAGATCGAGGAGTACCGCAAACAAGGCTCGGACCACCAGATGGCCTTTACGCGATTCTCGCATCACCTGCATAACGTCCTGGAGGACGGCTTCATCGAAGAAAAGATGCTCAGCCACTTTCCGGGCGTGCTGGGCGCGAACCTGAACATCCTGCGGGAAAGCGTATGGGAAGATACAAAAACCGTCACTCAGTTCATCGAGCAGGAAGAGGACGAGCGCATGAAATGGCGCTCCATCCTCCAGATGATGCTCAGTTACTGCCTATACGGCGAGATCAAGTACGGGGAAACAGTCCTGACGGATGAACGCATACAGGCGGTGTTCCGCTCACTTGATGACATTGATGAAGGCTTGACCTGTACCGACCCACGGGTGCGCTGGCAAATGGTCAACTTCATCATTGTCCGCAACTGGCACTATATAAAGCCCTATCTGGAGCTCTGCGAGGAGAACAGCAAAGCAATGGGCGGCGATCTGGCCGCTATGCTGGACGCCCTGTTTGACGCGCTGAACGGCACCACCTCGGAAGGCAACGGCTTCACGGTAGCGGTATCCGAAAACGGCGCTCCTGCTTCCGGAATCGGAGGGACGCGCAGCGCAAGACGCGGCATGACTGCGGCGCTCGCCAAACCTCCGTCCAAGGAAGACGATTCAGAGGATGATGAGGGCGATTCGAAAGAAGCCGAAACGCCCGAATCAGAAGATGAGAAGCCATCTGAAACCGGTGGCGGAGCTTCTGCCGGTACAGCCGGCGGCGATATGAACGGCGCGTGTTTCGGGGACGCGAGTGAAGCGCCTGCTGATCCGCTTGAAGTCACGGAAAAGGAAGGCGGGCGCATTCCCCTCATGCAGACGGACAGCGTCTCCACGCCAAACCGCGGCGAGTTGGAGCGCGACAACGATTATCAGGGCGCGGGTTATGACGCTTCCGCCAAGGATATTGAAGCCCTGCTCAACCGCATGGCGGAGGAACGGCTGGAAACCAAGCGCACATCGCAGCTCAACGAGCTTGCGCAGAACATCTCCTACGGCAACATTCATGAAGGCGTCAAGATGACTGTTCACAGGATGAGTTCGATAGACGATGAACTGCGCGAGAGGTATGACGAGGCTTCGCCGCCGCTTCTGTCCATATCCAAGCAGCTGCAGCGAAGCATAACGCGGCAGCTTCAGGATCAACGGCGCGGCGGCAAACAGACCGGCCTCTATATGGGGCGGCGCTTGGATATTCACTCTTTGCCCCGAAATGACGGCAGGGTGTTCTCCAAGATGAGCCTGCCCAACGAAACGCCCGAGCTGGCTATAGCACTGTTATTGGACGAATCGGGCTCCATGAGCTGTGGCAGCCGTGCGACCTACGCAAGAGCTTCCGCCGTGATTTTATACGATTTCTGCCAATCGCTCGGTATTCCCGTGATGGTCTACGGCCATTCCACGGATAGCGGAGTCGCGCTGTATTCCTATGCGGAGTTCGATTCCATCGACAAGCTCGACCGCTACCGCATGATGGATATTTCCGCACGGAGCAACAACAGGGACGGCGCCGCGCTTCGGTTTGTCGCCGAGCAGCTCGCCAAGCGCCCCGAGGACATACGGCTGTTGATACTCGTATCCGATGGGCAACCGGCGGATTCTGGATATTATGGCACCGCCGCTGAGGAGGATCTGCGTGGTATCAAAACGGAGTACCGCCGTAAGGGCATCTGCTTTATCGCGGCGGCCATCGGCGATGATAAGGACAGCATCGAGCGCATCTACGGCGACGCCTACATGGATATCTCCGATTTGCACCAGCTGCCGATCACGCTGACCAATGTGGTAAAGCGATTTATACACACATGACAAATGACTGGAGCAGGGGCACAAACCCTGCTCCATATTTTAGGAGGAACAGTATGCACTATTTGCACAAGATTCTTGTTTACATACCGGATGTATCGAAAGAAGCGGACAGCGTGATACGGGATAGCCTTATAGCCGCTATTCGTTCTCATGCAGCAAGTGAAACGGAAGGCTTCTACGAAGAAGTGTTTGACTGGCGAGAAACCGATACTGCTGGTCGCTGGTCGGATATTTATCCGGAAAATGTCCTACTAGGCAGCGATGACCCGAGCTCAATGTATGAAGCGGTAGCTGAGTGTTATCAGAATCAAAAAATGGAGATTGACCACTTGATTGCTATGTTGAAAAGCTCAGTGGGCGTCGATATAGAGCATATCGCAAGTGGCATTTGGGAGCGGAACTACGAGAATAAACCCGAAAACGGTTTTGATCTCCTGACAGCGTTCTACCTGCACAGGTTATCAGACCTGTTGTACGGACGATACATTGACGATTCATTGTTCTATGATACACACGAATATACGGCGCGTATTTACAAAAGCACGCTTTCGGCGCTGAAGGAACGCCCGGAAGACTGGGCGGTGGTCATGTTTGACTATCATAATTGAGGAGGATAAAGGCTATGCCAAATTGGTGCATGAATAACCTGACGGTATCAGGTAATCCCGCAGAACTGAAACGGTTTGTGGAATCCAGCATGGGATTTCCCGCACACTACCCACCGCGGGAGTGGGAAAAGCAGATCCAGCAGATGGATCCCCCGGAGGACACGCCCTATTTCTGCTTCAATGCGCTCGTCCCTACGCCTCCAGAGGTATTGGCTATAGGCTACTCGGCGCATTACCAGCAGCCTGACAACGCCTTGATATACGCCTTTGTGGGTAAAACCATTCCCGGCATGGACGGCTATCATTGGAATATAGCCAACTGGGGAACGAAGTGGGATATCTACTATGACAAAATATCCATTGATGACATTGGCTGGACGGAAGGCTGTGAATCCATCGAGATCGAGTTTGACACTGCATGGTCGCCGCCTAAGTGCTGGCTTGCGAAGGCATCCGAGCTGTTTCCTGAACTTTCGTTCAAGCTCCATTTTGAGGAGCCCGGCAACTACTTTGCCGGGGATATATTCTGTGAGGATGGAGAATGCAGCATGGATGATTATGATGGCGAGCGGCTTGAGCAAACGTTCGCATACCTAAAAGATGAGGATGATGAGTGCTGACAGGCAAGGGAGCAGAATGCGAATTCTGCTCCCGCACTATTTGAGAAAACGGAGGGCATCAAAATGATAATCAATCGCAACGGCGCGACATTTGAGCATGAAGGCATCACCTATACGATTGGCGCGCCGATCGTTGCCACCGACCAAAGCGAGTATGAGGGCTTGACCGGGCATATCTTTGAGATCCGGGATGGCGCTGATAAGGAAACGGAGAACGAGACGCCGGATCTGTATTGCAGCTTTGATCCGCCTAACGACCCGGCCGAGATCGCTAAACTGGAGGCTGTCTTCTCAGACCTTTATTGCACGCCAAAGACATTGGAGGACATCGCTCTTGATCTCGTCATTATGGCGCCGGACATGGTCAGACCGCAAAAACACGCGGACCCCAAGCGCTTGCAATCCGATGTTTACCAATCTATCGCAGAAGGAAAACCGTGCTCAAAACAAGCAAGGCTGGTTTTTGATCAAGTTAAGGTGCTCTCAGATGCTATATCGGCGGAATCACATTCGCAGGAGGTTAAAGATGTGGAGCGTTAGGTATGACAGAGTGCTATACAACGATGACGGCATTGAAGTGCCCGGGATTTTGCTGCGTAGGTGGTTAAGGCGTCCGTTGTTCATTCCGTTTCATATCGGCTGTGGCTTCGATAGCCAAGTTATATACATCAAGGTCATGCTCACGGATGGGCAAGTCGGCCGGCTACAGGAGATTATTGAGTAGCAGCCGAATAAGGCTTGCATTGACGGATGAAAACGGCGATGGTATAATGCTTGTGTAAAGTATCCAAGCCGTTCCGCTGGAAAGGCACAGTTTCCAAGTATCATTAGCGTCCATAGGCCATTTGCCTTTGGGCGCTTTTTTTGTACCAGCTCATCCTATCCTTGAGCATAAGCAGGACTCCAACCGGGGGCCTGCTTTTTGCATATCATGGCGGTCTGCCGCCGAAATACGAAAGGAGAACCACAATGCAACCTTGTTTGGACGATTTCCACACGACCTTCGACGACTATGCCAAAATGCAGGTTTACCACGCCCGGCAAACCCATGAGAGCAAGTGGGCGCGCAGGACGGTATCCGGCCTGCACATCGAACCGCTGGACGAGGCCTCGCCGCTCTACACCGACGACAAAGCCTTTGCCCCGGACGTTTCTCAGGTCGCCGTGACCGACACCGCCAAGAACCTTGGCCTTGCCCTGCTGACCGAGGATGGGTATCTTCCCATCCGAAACACTGCGTACAAGTCCCTGCTCGACAGGGCGAAGATCGGAGGCTCGGCGCTTCCGAAGCTGCAAAAGCCCAAGCTTGCGGGCATCCTCAACGAATGCCTATCGCTGCATAAGTCGGAGGCGCTGCTGCTTGTCCGCAATGAAAAGGTGGCGGCCTTCCACTCCGGAGATGAGCGGGATTACTCCGTCTTGCCCATCGACGAGCTTATGACGGCGCTCTCTGAAAAGTTGAACGAGCGTTTCCCCGGCAACATCTTTTCACGGGGTTATGCGGATCATTCGCTGGCTACGGCTTCATGGTCGTTCCCGGCGCAAAGGGAAGAGCTGCTTGAAACCTATGACAAAGCGCTCATCGCGCACGGTCAGAAGCATCTGGCGTCCAAGTTCACGCCGGGCGTGCGCTTCTCGACCTCCGATGTCGGCGTTGCGGCCGCATCCGTATCGGCTTTGCTCACAGGCGGGCAGTATCCCATCCGCATCGGCAATGTGGTATCGGTGCATCACAGGCGGCAGTCCAAGGTGCAGGATTTTGATTCCTCGCTGGATATGCTCTTTGCCCAGTTCGCCGACACCATAAAGAAGCTGGAGAGCTTGCTCGACCTGACGCTCTGCTATCCGGTCAACGCCATGACGCTGGCCTGCAAGAAGCTGGCTATGCCCAAGGCGGCAGCCATGGAAGCCATCGAGATGTTCCGCATGGCGGTCGGCGAGACCCCGGCGTCCGCGCATGACGTGTACATGGCCATGCAGGAGATCATGTTCATCCTCAAGACGGGCCATGTACCTGAAAGCAAGCTCATCTCCGTGGAGGAATCCATTGCCCGGGCGCTGACCCTGCGTTGGAACGAGTATGACATTCCCGGGGCGGTGAGCTACTGATGGCGGCGCCGAAGATACTTTGCGACACCTCGGGCATGGACAGAAGAACTTGGCTCGCTGCAAGAGCGCACGGGCCTGACGGTTCGATCCCTATTGCCATTGGCGGCAGCGACGTGGCCGCTATATTCGGCATCAGCCCGTGGAAAACGCCGCTTGACCTGTGGCTTGAGAAATCTGGGAAGCTCATGCCGGACGAAAGCGACAACATGTGGCAGAAGGAAATGGGACATCTGTTGGAGCCGGTTGTGGCGCAGATGTACGCCTTCCGCTCCGGCAATCGGGTGATCTTGGATACCTATCTGTACCAGCATGCGCTCTACCCCTGGGCGCTGGCCAACATCGATTATGGTATGGAGGATAAGGACACCAAGGAGGCCGGCGGGCTGGAATGCAAATCTACCACCTATCACAACGCTGATGAGTGGAAGGATGACAAGGTGCCGATGCACTACGAATACCAATGCCGGTTCTACATGGGCGTGCGCGATCTTCCGTTCTGGGACATTGCCTGTATGTGGGGCAACAGCGAGAACGATTTCCCCATCCGCCGCATCTACCGGGATTTGTCCATTGAGGAGATGATCTTTGAAACGATCGCGGCGTTCATCCAGAGCATCCACGACAACAAACCGCCCACGATGGCGGAAGTCGCGCCGGAGCTTGCGATGAAGTCCCTTGCGCGGATATACGGCGCGGGTACGCTCGCCGCTCCTACCATCGAGTTTGGCAAGAAGCACGAGCGTCAGATACGGCGTATCGCTTCATTGCAGCAGGAGAGCCGTGAATTGGATCGTCAGATCAGACAAAACGAAAAGGAGGTTACGGCATTATCAGTGCAAATCGCGGATACCATGCGGGAGCATGAGCATGGCGTTCTGGAGACGCCCTTGGAGCGGTTCCAGATCGACTATGTATCCTCAAACCAGCGGCGCGTGAATGGCGAGAAGCTGAAAAAGCTGTACCCCGTCATATATGACGAGGTGCTTAACCCGCCGGCCCAGCGCCGTATCAAGATCGCAGCCGTCGCAAAATGACGGCACAATACTCAAGGAGAGGGCTCACGCTCTCTCCTTATGCTTGGAGGCAGCAATATGGAAAACACGCTTGAGATCTACTTTAGGGACTTTCTGCCCGAAACACAGGGCGCCATCTTGGAAACCGCGGGCATACAAGACCCTAAGGACGCCAACTGGGACTTGATCCCCATCACCATACTTTCGTTTGAAGCCGAAGAAGGAGGCAGCTTATGATCACAACCGCTATGGAAACCACGATGGATAACAGCGCCATCAACCGCATCATCACCAAATGGAAGGATCAGTTGGAATCGCAATACCTGTATATCAGCCAGACAACATCCAACCTTGAGCGAGCATATATCTGCTCGCCCTGCACCGCCGCTGCGGCACGGGAAGTACAACGCAATGTGCAGGCTGCGAGGTTCTATATGTGGTGGACATTTGAAAACATGAATGTGATCGCTCGCGCGCCGCATGCCTATCTGCCCATACTGCTCAGCGACAAGCTGCCAGCAGAGCGGGCATTGGCGCTGCGCTTCGGTCTTGAGCTGCTGGAGCAGAGCGATTTGGTATACGTCTGCGGGAAGGTGCTTTCCACCGGCATGAAAGGCGAGATCGCCCGCGCTGTGGAGCTGAACATCCCCATCATCGTATTCGATGCGGAACTCTATCTCAAAGTCCGCAAACTCGTCACACGCCACGGCGGCGACAAATCGCAGGTCACACTCCACGCCGAACCCTGCTATCTCTCGCTCACTGCGGAAGAAATTTTAGGCTGAGGAGGACATTATGTTATGTAGCTATGAGCGGGTCATCTACCCGCAATCCCTCTCCGACCCCAATCCCACGGGGTTCATGGTGGCCGTGTATACGCCCCATGAGAAGATACTGGACAGCTCCGGCCAAGCGCTTCGACAGGTTAAGGCCGTCGGCTACTTTCTGCCAACCGCCAAGGGCATCCGTTACGAGATGCAGGGACGCTGGGAGCGCGGAAAGCACGGCGATCAATACGCCGTGACCCAGTTTGAGGAGGTGATACAGCCGACCGAGGCTGGCATCATCGCTTACCTCAGCTCCGGCTATATTAAGGGCATTGGAGAAAAAACCGCCCGGCGCATCTATGAACAGTTCGGCGACAAGGCGTTGGACATACTCGACCGGGAACCCAAACGACTGCTCGAGGTGCGCGGCATAAGCCCCAAGAAACTGGAGCGTATCTCGGAATCCTACATGGAGACACGGGGCGCACGTGACATCATCACACTGCTCTCGCCCTTTGGCATTGCGCCCAAGCGGGCTGTGCGTTTCTTCAAGGTCTATGGCCGGGATGCGGCAGACGTCATTCGGCAGCACCCCTACCGGCTCTGCGAGGTGCGCGGCATTGGGTTCAAAACCGCCGATGAGATCGCAAAAAGCGTGGGCTTTGACCCATGCGGTGAGGAGCGCATCGACGCGGCGCTGCTGCATGTGCTCAAGGTAGCGGAAAACGGCGGGAACCTGTTCAAGAATGCCGGAAACCTCTGCATCCCCAAAGCGCAGCTGGTAGAAAAGTGCATCGAGCTGCTTGAAACAGCTGCTGTCACGCCGCGGATGGCCGCACTGCGCTGTCAGGCGTTGTTAAGCCGCAATGAGCTGTCCGTGTACCAGGATCAGGTCTATCGTTACCTGACCGCTAAAGCGGAGGAGCAGGTGGCCACGCGGGTGCGGGAACGCATCCGACAAGGCGATACCCACATCCATGCCGACCTCGATGCTGAGATCGCCCGGATCGAACGCAAGCTGGGCGTGACGCTCGCTTCAGAGCAAAAGCAGGCCGTGAAGACCTGTCTGCGCGCGCCCATCAGCATCATAACCGGCGGCCCGGGTACGGGCAAAACCATGATCCAGCGGTTCATACTGGAAATCTACCAGAAGCTCAAGCCTTCCGGCTCCATCGTGTGCTGTGCGCCTACGGGCCGCGCGGCAAGACGCATGGAGCAGGCCACCGGGCAGCAGGCTTCCACCATCCATAAGGCGCTGGGCTTGCTTGCGGATTCGGACGGCGAGTTTGGCGAACCGACCATGCTGGACGCCGATCTGGTGATAGCCGACGAGGTCTCCATGCTCGACATCCATCTTGCCAAGCATTTGCTAAATGCGCTGCCGTATCGCTGCCAGCTCATCCTCGTAGGCGACGCCGACCAGCTTCCTTCCGTGGGGCCGGGCAGCGTGCTGTACGAGCTGCTTGCGTCCGGCGCTGTACCCGCTGTAAAGCTCGACAAGGTCTATCGCCAATCTTCAGGCAGCCGCATTGCGGTCAACGCTTCGCTCATCCGTCACGGTACGCTGGCGTTGGAATACGGGCCTGACTTCGAGCTGATCGAATCCGGTGAGTTTGAACGCTCGGCGGACATTCTTGAGGAGGTCTATTTGCGGCGGGTCAAAGAGATAGGTATGGACAACGTAATACTGCTCTCGCCTTACCGCACGAAAACCGCAACCGGCGTAAACGCGCTCAATGCAAGGCTTAGGGACAAGCTCAATCCGCCGTCCCCTTCAAAACCCGAACTGACATACGGGAAACGCATCTTCCGGCAGGGCGACAAGGTCATGCAGACGCAGAACGTCGCCAACATTAGCAACGGCGATATCGGCGTTGTGACCGGCATCATCCGGACGCAGGAGGAAAGCACGCTGTATGTGGACTTCGGCGATGGGCGCACGATGGAATACGCTCCCAATGAGCTTGACACGCTGGACTTGGCCTATGCGACCACGGTTCATAAGTCGCAGGGCTCGGAATACGACACTGTCATACTGAGCCTGCAAACCGCGCACTACATCATGCTGCGGCGGCCGCTGCTCTATACCGCCATCACCCGCGCCAAGCATCAGGTCGTAATCGTTGGCGAACGCAAAGCGCTGGTCATCGCTATTGGGCGCGTAGATGCGGAAAAGCGCGGCACCATGCTCGCTGAGCGCATCAACGAAACCGTGGCGAAGGCCGTAGGCGTCTGAAAGGAAGGTAGCTATGCTGACAACGCTGGAACAATACCGTGAACTGCAAAAGACGCTTGCCGCTCCCGCAATGGGCAACAAGCCTATGGAGCCGGAACGGTTCTTTGCCAACATGGAGCTTTTGTACAGGATACAGATCCTGGAGAGCTTCCGCAATTTGGAACAGATCGCTCCCGTAAACGCAGAGCTTACCGCGCTTTCCGCCCACTACAGTGCGGTAGACGCGCTTGTGAGCCATCTGCTTACGGAACGACGCTACCGTCCTTCGCAGGACGCGGAGGTGCAGCAAGCCCGCGATACCGCAAGGCAGGCGCTTTGCTCTATCGTAACCGACTACCGCAAACGCTTTTCGGCTTACATGCCGGAAAGCGAAGAACAGTATGCGGCTGATATCACAAAGGTCATAAACACCGTGCTGCCCGCATGGCTTGCCTACCGCGAGACCATGCTGGCTATCAACAAAGAATAGGAGTGAGAGTATGGAAACCAACACCAAAATCCGCGAAGCCATGTTCGATATGATTTCCCAAATCAACGCTGTGGAGGGCTTTGACCCTTCCGTGTTTGTGGAGGAGTACGAAGGGTTTGACGGAAAACCTATCACCGGCATTCCCGTCGCTGTGCAGGAAGCGTGGTTCAGGCTCAAGCACCCGGAAGGGCGCATAGCCGTTCATACCGAGATCGGGCCGAATAAGGACAGCATCGTTGCCCATGCCTGCATCTACAAGCATTACACCGACCCCGACGGGAGCTACCTTTCGGAAGCTTCGGCTTCGAGGAGCTATTCGGAGAAAGCGCCCAACGTCTCCCCAAGGGAATGGGCGCAAACGGCTGCCATCGGCATTGCTCTGCGACACGCCGGGTTTGGCCTGCAATTCAAGGTGGCCGGCGAACCGGCGCTGCCGATCATGAACGAGCTGCCAGCAGTTGACGAAAACACCGGCACGGAGCAGCCGCTCATAGGGGAAACAATCCCTAAAATCGAAGCGGCGCCGCCGGAACCTGTCGATCCGCTTGAGGCCGCCAAGCAAATGATGTGCCCGTTGAAGAAATACGATGGGCGCACATTGGGCGAGCTGGTCATGCTTGATCCCAGCTTCCTGAAATGGATGGCGACAAAATACCAGAACGATGAGCACCCGGAGGTGCCGGCAGCCGCAAGGCTGATCTGCGAGCATGCGCTGAAAACCGCATGAGCCGGCCGGGAGGGGTTAGAATGGATGGCGAACTGCCGTTCTCAATGATGGACGTCATTGCCCTTCTGAATCTGCCTTACCCGCCGTCGGGCCGCGCTTCCTACAACATCAACTGCCCCTGTTGCGACACGCACAACAAGCGCCATCTGAACATCAACTTCACAAAGGGGGTGTTCAGATGCCCGCGCTGCGGGTTTGCCGGCGGCGTGTTGGATCTGTACAGTCATTATGCCAATATGGACAGGGCTCAGGCATATAAGGCAATCATGGATAAGATGGGGATCGATCCAACTTCTCCGCCGAAAAAGCGTCCACAATATGCCGTAATGCCCGAAGTCAGCGAATGTCCTATGGCGGGTATCGACGAGCGTGACGCGACATATCGAGCCTTTCTGAATAAGCTATCGCTCGCCTCGGATCATCGGGATAACCTTATAAGCCGTGGGCTGACCGATGAGGTGATACAGCAAAACCTCTATCGAACGACGCCCGCCGGAGGGTATGGGGCGATAGCGAAGCAGCTGCTTTCCGAAGGGCATTATCTCTCCGGCGTGCCGGGCTTCTACCGTAAAGAGGGCACATGGGCCTATAACGGCACCAGACGCGGCATTCTTTTGCCTGTATGCGACTATTTCGGCCGCATACAGGGCTTAAAGGTGCGTTTGGACAATGTGACCCGCCGCAAATTTCGCTGGGTGTCCTCAGCAGAGATGCAGGACGGCTGCGGAGCGGAGGCGTGGACACACATCGCCGGTGACGCGCAGGATACCATACTGCTCATTGAAGGCCCGCTAAAGGCTGACATCGTGCATTACCATACGGGCATGACGCTCGTTGCGGTGTCCGGCGTAGGCTCGCTCACACATTTACAGCAGACCCTTATACTCATGCGGGAGCAGGGCGTAAGGAAGGTCATGACCGCCTTTGATATGGACATGATGACCAACTGCCACGTCCAGAAGGATTTCCGCAGACTAACGGCGATGCTGCAAGAAATGGGGTTTCAGTTCGGCACGTACCTCTGGGATCCTCGCTTCAAGGGGCTGGACGACTACGTCTGGGGACAGAAGAAAAGACAGTCCATCTGAACATGGGAGCGCGGCGAACAAGGTTCTTTCGCCTGACGGCGAAAACCGGGGTTCTAAAATCGCGTCACCGGCGCGATTTTTGCCCCTTCGTGGCACCGAACCCGCCGGACAGAAATGCGCTTGACTATGAGAGGGTTGTTGCACATTTCTGTCCGGCCCTTTTACGTTTTCCATGCCGATAATGCGCGAAATTGTTGTAAAAACGCATTTCTATCGGTGTAATACTATGAAACTAGTTGAGGAGGAACAGAAAATGATTATCGGAATCGATCACGGCAACGCCCAGATCAAGACCAGAAATACCTGCTTTGCGTCCGGCGTGGAGGAGTTCTCGACCAAACCGCCCATGGCGGCAGACGTGATACAGTATCAGAACCGATACTGGACGCTCGTGGGCAAGCGGTTGCCCGTTATGCGAGACAAGACCAAGGACGACCGTTTCTATATACTAACGCTGTTTGCCATAGCGAAAGAGCTGGAGGCACGCAAAGAGGTTTCATCCACATTGGACATAGACCTCGCCGTTGGCCTGCCACCCGAGCATTATGGTATTCTGAAAGACAGCTTTGCCCAATACTTCCGCAGGCAGGAGCCGGTGCGTTTTACCTATAACGATAAGCCCTTCAGCCTGATGCTCGACCATGTATTTGTCTACCCGCAGGCTTACGGCGCAGTTATGCAGCGGGCGAAGGAAATGACGGCTATCCCACGTACCTTCGTAATTGACATTGGCGGGTACACCACCGATGTGCTGATGCTTCGTCTAGGTAAGCCAAATATGGAGTTCTGCCGCAGCCTTAACATGGGCATTATCACAATGGCAAACCATATAGCGGGCAAGGTGAATGCGCTTTATGATATATCTATTGACGATGAGCATATCTACGAAATACTTACCGGGCGGAATAACGTACTAGATGGCGAGATACAAAACGCTATCCGCAAAGAGGTTGAAAAGTACGCGGCCGATATGCTCAATAAGCTTCGGGAGCTTCAGGTAGACCTGCGGACAAACCCTGCCATATTTGTTGGCGGCGGGTCGATTTTGCTTCGTCCCTGTATCAAGGCTTCGCCCCTTGTCAGCTCTGTGGAGTTTGAGCCGGACACCCGGGCTAATGCCCACGGGTATGAACTGCTTGCACAGGCGCACCTTGAGAAGCTCGCTCGAAGGGCGGGCGGCGTAGTATGAAAACGCCGGACGGCTACCGGTTTTCGCTTCAGTTCGCGGCAAACTCCACGGAGTACATCCGGGCCGGTGAAACGCTGGAACGCCTAAAGCATAAAAAAAGCGATTTCATCGTGAAGGCCGTCTGCGAATACCTGGAGCGGCATCCGGAAATTGAAGCCGGTGCGGTCGTGCAGATCGACGTCAGGCGTGAACTGTTCCGGCGTGACGAGTTGGAAAAGATCGTCCGGAGCATGATACAGCAGTATGTAACTACTGCGGAACAGACTGCGCCACCCGGGGCACACCCCAAGGCCGCGCCAGACATACCGCAACAAAGCGTGGACACTGCGGTCAGCATGATGCTTGACAACCTCGACGAGTTTCTCTAAACATAAAGAATGACCGTCTGCGACTTACCCTCATCGGGAACGTCCGGGCGGTCTTTTTTTATGTTTTCTCAAATTGGGGGTTAAAAAACAGCCTTGAAACCTGCTAATAAGTGAGAGGGACATCCAATCAAAAGCATTGCATGCGAAACCGTGCGATGCTTTCGCACTTTGAAAACAGTATATCACACCCAGGCGTCGGCCTTCTATACCGAGCGGCAAATCATGCGAAATGGCGGGACTGCTACCCGCCGCGCCAAGACGTATAGAAGGAATACCGCAAACCCGTCCAGCCATGAAAATGGGTCGGCCGGCCATAGGAATGGCAGGAGCCTGCGAACACCGCAGCGCTGTGAATCCGCCCGCAACGGAGCGCCGGGTAATCAACAAAATTTACGAGGAGCACTATGAACAGAGCATCTTTACGTCTATATCCTGACGTCCTTGATGTAGCGGAGGTAATGAAGATCCTCCGCATCGGGAGGGTCAGCGTATATAAACTAATTGAAAGCAAAAAACTGCCAGCGAGGAAGATTGCAGGCAAGTACCGTATACCAAAGTCTGGGCTGATAACGCTCTTTGAAATGATGGAACAGTCCGAAAACCTATGCTATAATACACCCGATGACACGGATGAACTCCAACAAACAAATGAGGAGGAGTGAATCCAATGTTGAAAGCACAAGAAGTTGAACAGTTCAAAGTCAGGGGGTGTTTGTCCAAACCCAAAAAGAGCCAGTATTACCAGGCCATTCTGATTTACACCGATGATGCGGGAGAGGAATATCGCGTATCCAGAAGCACCAAAGAATCCAGCAAGATCAAAGCTCAGAAGGTAATGTTGGATATGGCTGCGGAATTAGAGGAGCGATTGCACAGGACTGATCCATCATCGCTGTTTGCAGATTTCATGGAGTATTGGCTCAGGGAAGTAATCTGCAATGAGGTTGAGGTCACGACGCTCAACGGCTATCGCATGAACCTTGAAAACCACATTATCCCTTATTTCAAGCCGCTCCAGCTACGGCTACGGGATCTGCGTGCAGTGCATTTGACTCAGTTCTGTGAGGAAATGAGCCATAAAAAGAAGGCGGACGGCAATTTATTGTCCGGCAGCTCGATCAAGAAGCTATATTCCAATTTGAGAACCGCGCTTGATTATGCGGTAACGCATGAGCTCATTGATCAAAACCCTGCACGCATCGCGAAGGCTCCAAAGGCGCAAGCATATGAAGCTTCGTACCTTTCAATCCCGCAGATAACGAGTCTTTGGAAGGGTTGCAAAGGAAGCATTATCGAACCAGCCGTATTCCTGACGTCGATTTATGGCTTCAGGCGCGGTGAGATTTGCGGGCTTAGATGGGAGAACGTCGATATCCCACAGCGCAATCTGCGTATTTATGAGACCCGCACACAGGCTCAGGGCGTTATAACAAAAGGCACCAAAAACTCCGCAAGCAAGCGCACAATGCCCATTCCCGAAGCGGTGGCGGATTACCTATTATTGCTTCAAGAGCGGCAACGTGAGGCTAAGCAAGCTGGCGGTGAATACTGGTGCGAAAGTGGATATGTGGTTATTGATGAATGTGGGAAACCCATTTCGATTGCCCGCTTAAACAAGCATTTTACTCGGTTGCTTGAAAGGTGCGGACTACCGAAGGTCAGGTTCCATGATTTGAGGCATAGCGTGGCCACGTACTTTCTTGAGCTGGGGATCCCCATTGCAGAGATATCTGCTTGGTTAGGGCATGGCAGTATAGCGACGACTGAGAAAATTTACGCGCATGTGAACAAAGAAACGCGCATGAATGCATCTCGAACGCTTGATAAGCTAATGGGTTATCAGAGCGAGGAAACTCCGAGAAATATCGAGGGTGCCTTGCGGGAGTTATTCGAACCTATGCTGAGCAAAGCGCAAAACGGCGATCAGGCAGCTGAGAGTCGTTCGAACCTTCGGTCGAACCAAGCGGAAAACGAAGTACAAGGTGTATAAAAATGCGGATTGCCCGCAATGATATGCAGCTTGTCAAAAAAGACTGTCCAGAGAGAAAAACCATGTGGGCCGGCCCGGTGACACACGAAAACGGGCATGAAAAAAGCCCCGAAACCGCTAATTTCGGGGCTTTGGCGGAGAGTTAGGGATTTGAACCCTAGTTACGGTTCCCCGTAAACACGATTTCCAGTCGTGCGCCTTCGACCACTCAGCCAACTCTCCACAGTCTACCAGATTGCATAGTATTCAGTTTTTTCGGCGCACCGCCACAGCATTTCCAGTCGTGCGCCTTAGACCAGCTCAGCCATCTCTCCCTATGCGGCGCTTGCGGGCGCGCTCAGATATGATACATCATTTTCGCGTTCAATGCAAGAAAAAACTCCCGCGCGTAAAGGAAATGTAAATGTTTGGCGCAATTGGTGCAAACGCGCCGCGCATCTGTTAAAATGAGCTCGAAGCGGCGCGCGGCCGCATGGGAGGCAGAATGAATAAAGCCGGTAACTTCTTCATAAGGCTGGTCAAGGGCGTCGTCATCGGCATCGCGGCGATATTGCCCGGCGCAAGCGGAGGCGTACTCGCCGTGGCGATGGGCGTTTATCGCCCCGTGCTCGACGCGGTGACGTCGCTTTTCAGGAATTTCACAAAAAGCGTGCGTTTCCTCATACCGCTCGGCCTGGGCGGGCTGATCGGGCTTCTGGGCACGAGCCGCATCGTCGAATGGCTCATGCTCAACTGCAGGCGCGAGGTCATGTGGGCGCTCATCGGCATGGTGCTCGGCGGCCTGCCCTCGCTGATCCGCGAGGCCAACGAACGGGGTTTCAAAAAGCGGTATCTGCTCGGCGCGCTCGTGGGCGCGGCGCTCATCGGCTCCGTCGCCATCGCGCAGGAATTCCTCGGCAACGGGGAGGCGCTCCCGTTCAACGCGTGGACGGCGGCGCTCAGCGGCGCGCTGATCGGCCTCGGCATGGTGATACCCGGCGTGAGCACCTCGTTCATCATGATTTATCTGGGCGTGTACGATCCCTTCCTCGCGGCGTTCAACCGGTTTGAGCTCGACATGCTCGTTTTCGCGGGGCTTGGCGCGCTCGCGGCGGTGGTGAGCCTCGTCGCGCTCGTCAAGCGCCTGTTCGACCGCCGCCACGGCTACGCGTATTACGGCGCCCTGGGACTGCTGGCGGTATCCGTCGTTTTGATCTTTCCCGGCTTCGGCAGGGGCTGGGAGATCGCGCTGGACACTTCGCTATTCGCCGCCTGCTTCGCGGGGACGTTCTTCCTGTGCAGGCTCTCGGGCGAGCCCTCCGTGGCGGAGGATCTTCTCGGCGCAGCCAAGCCCGCCGATCCCGGGGAGAAACGGCCCGGCTGACGCGCCGCGCCCATCATTTTCAGGAGGTTTTCGCAATGACAAAAAGGCTTGCCGCGCTCTCGCTCGCATTCGTGCTCTGCCTCGCGCTGCTGCCCGCGCCCGCGGGGGCGGAGGTGCTTTCCGGCTGGACCAGCAAGGTGGATTATGAGAACGCCGACCCGAACAGGTACGCCATCGAAATCGACCTCACCAACCAGATCATCACGGTGTACGAATACGCCGTCGGCGGCACAGTCGTGCTGCAGAGCCTGTGCACCACGGGCAGCGCCGAGTTTCCCACCGGCGCGGGCACGTTCCGCATGGGGGAACTCAAGGAGCATTTCGGCTACTTCGTGGCCTTCGGGCAATACGCGCAGTATTGGTCGCAGGTCGTGCGCGGGGTGTACATCCATTCCGTCATGTACAACTCGACCAAGCTTACGAGCATGTCCAAATCGGCGTATTCGGATCTGGGCAAGAACGTCTCCCACGGGTGCGTGCGCGTGCTGCCCGACGTCGCCAAGTGGATCTACTACAACTGCCCGCCGGGCACGATATGCAAAATCGTCAAGAACCAAAAGAACGAGGCGCTCGCCGCCGCGCTTAAAAAAAGCATGCCTTCTTATAGTAAATACGCGCAGCCTTCGGACGACAAGGCCGCCCCGCGCGTCGTTCCCGCGCTGATACGCTATGACGGCACGCCGCTGCGCACGGGCTTCTCCGCCTCCAGAGACACCACCGTCGCCACGCTCAAGGCAGGCGCGAAGGTGCTTCTGCTGCAGATCGGGCCGGAATGGTGCAAGGTCGAAACCGAGAGGGGCGAGCTGGGCTACGTCAAATCCCAATACATCGTCGCCTACCCGGACGCCGCGGACACCTGCGTCACGAGCTATGTGGCCAAAAGCTCCACCTACGCGTACGCGGGCATGAGCACATCCGCAAAGAAACTCGCGCGCGTGCCCTCGGGCGCGTCGGTCGCGGTGGAGCGCCGCGCGGACGAATATTGGTGGTACGGCACGTACGAGGGCGCCGCCGGTTATTTCCGCGTGCGCTACGTCGAGCAGCGCACATCCTACGTCTATCCTTCGTCCGACGCCGCGGGCAGCGCGGTTCCCCCGCCCGCCGGCACGTCGGGCGGCGGCTCTTCCTCCTCCGGCTCCGGCGGCACGTCGCACAGCGGCGGCCTAGGCTGAGGGGGAGCGCCATATGCCGGGCGGCAGGCGCAAAAAAAGACGAGCAAGGCTCCTGATCGCTTTGCTCGCCACGGCGGCGCTCGCGCTCGCGGCCGTCTTTTTCGCGAGCGATCTTCTGCGCCCGCCGGCGGCCGCGCCGTCCCCTTCCCCCTCCGCGACCCGCTTCGTTTCCCCGGCGCCCGCTTCCGCCGCGCCCGCTTCCGCCGCGTCCGCGTCCCCGGCGGCGCCCGCGAAAACGCAGGCGCAATCCCCCGTACTGCTCGCGTATCAAATCAGCCTGTACGAAGCGCAGCTCACGGTTTTCGCCGATGCGAAAACGCCCTACGTCAAGGGCGCGATGCGGCTGACCTATTTCAACAACAGCGCGGACGCGCTCTACGAGGTCAAGCTTCGCCTGCATCCCAACGACGTGAGCCCCGGTTGCATGGGCGTATCCGACGTCGCGGCGAACAACGAGGCGGCTTATTATACGCTTGGCGGGACGAACGAAAGCATACTCAGCGTATCCCTCCCCGGGGAGATCGCCCCGGGCGGGAGCGCGGAGATCTATCTGCGCTTCGAGATCGGCCTGCCCGCGACGGGCAACCGTTTCGGCGTCAATGAAACGGGCATCATGCTCGGAAACTTCCTGCCCATCGCCGCGGTCTATGAGAACGGCGCGTGGCGGGAGGACGGCTACACGCGCGAGGGGGACGCCTTCTACAGCGAGTGCGCGGACTACCGGGTGTCCGTGAGCGCGCCCGCGAAGTGGGAGCTCGCCCACACGGGCAGCCTCGTCGAGAGCAAGGAGGAAAACGGGGTTTCCACCTGGTACATCGCCGCGCCCAAGTCGCGCGACTTCGCCCTCGCGCTGATGAAGGAGCCTTACGTGGAAACGCGCCAAAGCGCCGCGGGAACCGCCGTAACCGCCTTCGGCACGAGCAAAAAACGCGCTGTGTACAGTGCGGACGCCGCCGTGGCCGCGCTCGATTATTTCAGCCGGAACATCGGGACCTATCCGTACGACACGTTCTTCGTCGTGCCCTTCGATATGGGTGGGGGCATGGAGTACCCCGGCCTCGTGATGCTTTGCGAGCGCGATCTGCACGGGGACGATCTTTCCGGGGCCGCGCTCGTGATCGGCCACGAAGCCGCGCACCAGTGGTTCTACTCCGTGGTCGGCAGCGACCAGATCAACGCGCCGTGGCTCGACGAATCCCTCGTCGAATTCCTCGGGTTCGACTTCCTGCGCGCCTACCTCGGCGACGAGGCGGCCTTCGCCCGGCGCGAAGCGCGCTACGGCTCGCTCGAAGGCTATAAAAGAACCAAGCGCATCGATTCCGCCCTCTACGATTTCGCGGGCTCGGAATATTTCCTCATCGTGTACGCTTCGGGCTGCGCGATGTACGACGAATTGTACCGCGAACTCGGGCGCGACGCGTTCTTCGAGGCGCTTGCCACCTATTTCAATGCGAACAGCTTTTCCATCGCCGACAGGGACGATCTCGTCGCGGCCTTCTCCGAGGCCGCGGGCGGGGATATGGCGCGGTGGTTCGAGCAAAGGCTCGCCGTCCCCTCTTAATGCCGCCCCATACCCCGCGGCCCCGGCTTACAGGTCGTCCGCGTCCTGCACGGGCGTTTCATCGCGCTGCGGGGTGCCTGTGTAGCTGCCCAGCACGTCGGAAGGGATCTCTCCCCTGCCCTGCCGCCTCATGGCCTCGGCCGCCTTTTTCGTTTTCGTTTTCTTACGGGACATAAAATCACCGCCCTTCGAAATGACGTTTTATACTAGCATTCTCGAACGGACGGCGCGATATTCCAAAGGCCCGCTCGGCCGTTCCCCCGGAAGCCGGGTTCCTCCTCTCCCAGCGGCATCCCTTTTCAACGCTCTCGATTTTCGTTCCCGAATGCCCGGCCGATCCGGTCCGGCCGGGTTATGTTTTTTATTGTCATTCCGGCGCGCCGCGCTTTTCGGCGAGCTCGCAGATGAATAGCACGAATTCCTCCGGCGTCGGAACCGCGCCTTCGCGCGGGATGCCGTCCCAGAACGCGCGTATTTTCGGGTCCGCGCTGCCAAAGCCGTCCCGCATGGCGACCCTGATCCGATGCCTGACGTGCGCGACGCTCACGCCGTCCCTCCTGGCGATCGCCTCGATCGCGTCTTCCACTGTTTTCAGCTTATCTTTGTCCACGCAGCGGCTCCTATAAAACGATTCCCTGTTTTTTTATCTTCCTGCCCGTTATTGAGCATATCGCCTTGTGCCCATTATAAGTCATACTGAGGATAAAGTAAAACGAGGGGGTGGGCGCGCTGATATCGTATGCTCCGCTTTGGGAAACCATGAAAAGAAAAGGGGCGACGACTTATACGCTCAGATGTAAGGGCAGAAGCGTGAACATCAGCGGCTCGACGCTGCTGCGGCTGCAGAGCAACCAATCCGTTTCCACGAACACGCTGGATACCCTGTGCGTCATATTGGATTGCGCGCTTTCCGACATCGTCCGGTATACGCCGGACTAGAGCGTTTTCTTTGTAAAAACCGGGGCGGCGCAAGTCTCCAAAACGCACCCGCAGTCATCAGGCAGGCGGCGCTGTC
>ERZ795030.1288-NODE-1288-length-34806-cov-5.817329_pt1 | contig 34806 bp, 28 predicted proteins | sample MGYA00375122_ERZ795030 | MGnify/ENA primary metagenome ERZ795030 (study PRJEB30165, sample SAMN05720146) | activated sludge metagenome | isolation source: anaerobic digester from wastewater treatment plant | place: Japan | collected 2015-04-20 ... | reverse complement strand
TGGGCCGCTGCCGCTCATCGCCGCCGCGAGGCAGCCGGCATCGAGCAGGCGTTGTTTCGCTTGGGCGAGTTCAGGGTGCAACGCGAAAGCGGCCGTCTCCATGCGATTGTATACGGCCGGCGCGACGTCGCCGCGCTCAATGGCGCGGATGACCCGGCGAAACGCCGCCGTCCGGCCTGCAAAGGGGCGCGCGTCGTTGCGCACAAGATGGGGGCTCTGGTATACGGCGGCCGTGCTGAGGCGCAAAGGCGGGTGAAGCGTCACGAACCATGTCTCGGGCAATATCGGCAGCGGGGCAAGTTGTTCGCCGCGCAGCGTGCCGGCCATCGTGCCGCCGACAAGGCAATAGGGGATGTCCGATCCGAGTTCCAGCGCAAGCCGGGCCAGTTGCGAAGGGACAAGGCCAAGCCCCCACAAAGCGTTCAACGCGATCAACGTCGTCGCGGCATTGCCCGAGCCGCCGGCAAGCCCCGCCGCTATGGGGATGCGCTTTTCGAGGCGGATGCGCACGCCCTGCGCGACGCCTGTCCGCGCGCGCAGCAATGCCGCCGCGCGATACGCCAGGTTGCCCGGCCCCGTTTCCAACCCCACGGCGTCGCATTCGAGCGTAATGCCGTCGCCCGGCTCGAACGTCAGCCGATCGCACAGATCGATCGTCTGAAACACGGTCTCGATGTTGTGATACCCATCCCGCCGCCGTTTCAGCACGTCGAGATAGAGATTGATCTTCGCGTAGGAACAGTAGGTATGCGCTCTCACCCGAGACTCCTTGCATGGCGCGCGCCGGTTGAACAGGATGTTTTTCAGCCTTACAATAGCATGCGGGCCCTTCGCCGGGCCACGCCCTGATTCCAAATAACTGGAGCGATTGCATGACCTCGAAACAGCGATTCATCTCGGCGCTGGAACGGCGCACGCCGGATCGTTTGCCGGCCACGACGCACACGTTGATGTCGTATTTTTTGAAGCATTACATGAACGGCATGGCGGAGCAAGACTTTTTCGACCATTTCGGCCTCGATCCCATCATCTATCTTTGCTCCTATGCGCCGGAAACGGGAAAGGATTGGGAAATCGTTTCCGAGGCGACTCCCGATCCGGACTATCCGACTGTCCGGCACGTCATCCGAACGCCCAAGGGAACGCTGACGGCGAAGACCCAGTCGAACGAGATCACGACTTGGCTTATCGAGCCGCTCGTCAAGGAAAAGCGCGACATCGATTGCGTGGCGTTCGCGCCCGCGCCGCGTCTCGACGTCGCGACGGTGAACCGCGCGGCGGAGGCATACGGCGAGCGAGGATTGGTGCGCGGCGGCGTGCCGGGTTTCGACATATTCGGGCAGCCGGGCTGTTGGCAAGACGCGGCGTGTCTGTACGGCATCCAAAATCTCATCCTGACGGCCATGGAGGACCCGGCGTGGGTGCATGAGCTGTTGACTCTTTTGTTGCGGCGCAAATTGACGTCGCTCGCGTCGTACCGGGGCGCCCAGTACGACCTTGTCGAGCTGGGAGGGGGCGACGCGTCGTCGTCGGTGATTTCGCCGGAGATATTCGACGCGTTTGTCGCGCCGTATGACAGCCAGATCATCGCGCTTGCCCATGAACTCGGCCTGCGCGTGGTCTATCACACCTGCGGCGGCATGATGCCCTTCCTCGAGCGCATTGCGGACATGGGGCCGGACGCGATGGAAACATTCACGCCGCCGGGCATGGGGGGCGACGTCGATCTGGCCGAGGCCAAGCGCCGTATCGGCGACCGGGTCTGCTTCATCGGAGGCTTCGATCAACACCATTTCCTGCGCGATTGCGCGCCGGAGGATACGCGCGCGGAGGTGCGTCGATGCTTCGAGGCGGCGGGCAAGAACGGCGGCTTCATCCTGTCTATGAGCGACCATTTCTTTGATGCGGATCCGGAACTGATCCGCGCCTACGCCGATGAAGCGCGGGCTTGCGTCTACTGAGCGGGATTGTCCGAAATCGCCGGGATGGAAAGCCGCTGATGCATGCGAAAGAACGCCCGGTCTTCCGGCGTTTGGGCCGATTCCTCGCGGCACGATCGAAGCACACGCATGACGATTCCTTCGTGTCGCCCCAAGCATGGATACCCATCGCCTGTACGCACATGTGCGGCACGCTGTTTTCTTGGATCACGGATCGTTTTGTCGTTGGGAACCTATTTCTTTCTTTGCGGATCAACAAGCAGGATTTCGCCTGCCCGTGTCGGGTAAACTATGCCGTTTGAAATCGTAGCGTGGCCCTAATATGTTGCACAATCGGCAAGAAGAAGCTCCTGAAAATCCCTCTTCGGAACGGCGTTCGCGCCGTCGCACGCGCGGCTGCGGGTGCCTTTTCATGTTGTTGATGTCGGTCCTGGCGGCGGCATGGGGAAGCGCGATCGGGTTCTTCCTGTATGCGCTGGACGATACGCGCGCCAAGCTGACCATCATCGAGCAGTACCGCCCCACCGTCGTCAGCAAGGTCTACTCGTCCGACGGAGAGAAACTGGGCGAGTTCACGCGCGCCGAGGTGCGCGACTTCGTGAGCCTGAACGAGATGCCGTTGCACCTGCAAAAAGCCTTCATCGCCACGGAAGACAAGCTCTTCTACGAGCACAAAGGCATCCGCCTGCTGTCGTTTCTGAGCGCGGCGATCGACTCGTTGCAGTCGGGGCGCGCGCGCGGGGCCAGCACCATCACGATGCAACTGGTGCGCAATATTCCGGGATTGCCCGTTGGGAAGGAGCGAACGCTTCTGCGCAAGGTGCGGGAGATTTTGTTTTCTCTGGAAATGGAACGCGCCTACACAAAGGACGAAATTCTCGAACTCTACCTGAATCTCATTTTCCTGGGGCGTAGCGCCAACGGCGTCGAGGCGGCCTCGCAACAGTACTTCGGCAAGAGTTGTCGCGATTTGACGATCGCGGAGAGCGCCTTGCTGGCGGGTTTGACGCGCGCCCCCAATAACAGCGATCCCGTGAGCACCGCCAAGGACGCCCTGGAGCGCCGGGAGAGCGCGGTGCAACGCCGCGATCTGGTGCTGGGCCAGATGCTCGAGAATGGATTTATCAGCCAGGAACAGTGCGACGCGGCCATTGCGGAACCGGCGGAAAAATCGTTGATGACGCCGGAACGCCGCGCGGCGCTCCAAGCGGAGGGGAAAAAAACCTGGGCCCCGAACAAGTTCGAGGCTCCGTATTTCGTGAAGGAGTTGCAGAAGATCATCATGGCGCGCCCGCTGGCGACCGAGGACGAGTTGTTCGAGGGCGGGCTGCAAATATACACGACGATCGACATGCGCCTGCAGCGCGCCGCCGAGGACGCGTTGCTTACGGCGTTGGACGAGTTCGACGCGAAAAAACTCGATCAGCTCAAGCGCGAGGGGAAGGAATCCGAGTTCCGGCCTGTCAACGGCGCGCTGGTGTGTCTTGACAACCGGGCCGGTTGCGAGGGCGCGGTGCGCGCGATGGTTGGCGGGCGTGATTTCGCGAAGGAACAGTTCAACACCGCCACGCAGGCCCGCCGCCAGCCGGGTTCAAGCGTGAAACCGTTTGTCTGGGCCGCCGCGATGGACAACGGCGCGACGCCCGCGGACATCGTCGTGGACGAGCCGGTCACGTACTACGATGGCCTTGGCCGCGCATGGAGGCCCCAAAATTTCAGCGGCAAGTTCGGCGGGCCGATGACCTTGCGCTATGCGCTGGAACATTCGATCAACATCGTCTCGATCAAGCTGACGGCGCGGTTGGGAATGCCGATAGTGCGATCGTACATGCAACGCGCCGGCATTGAGTCGCCCATCGACGACATGGTGGGGCTCACCATCGCACTCGGGACGCCGGACATCACCATCATGGAACAATGCGTCGCGTACTCGACGTTTGCGCACGGCGGCGTCCTCTGCAAACCCTATTATGTTGCGGAGATACGGGATCGCGACGACTTCGTGCGGTATCGCGGCGATCCTGAAAAGAAGCCCGATGCGCTTCCGGCGGATGTCGCGTACCTCATGACTTATGTGATGGAAGGCGTGTGCCAAACGCCCGGCGCGACGGCCTATGGCGCGACGAAGGACCTCAAGCGGCCGCGCGCGGGCAAGACGGGCACCACCAACGACAGCCGGGATGCGTGGTTTTGTGGATTCACGGCGGACTATACGTGCGTGGTGTGGATAGGATACAGGGACCAGAATCGCCCTCTCGGCAGCGGCGCCAATTATACCGGCGGCAGGCTCGCCGCGCCGGTCTGGGCGAAATTCATGGTGAAAGCCCACGAAGGCATGCCGGTCCGTGATTTTACGGCGCCGCCCGGCGTCGAATTTTTCGCCATCGATCGCGGCACGGGACTCGCCGGCGGCGGGTTCCGCGAGGCTTTCATTCGGGGCGCGAGACCGCGCACCGCGTACGAATTGCCTCCGGATACGCAGGGCGTCGTGAGCGAGATGGAGGACGGCGGCGCCCCGACGCCCGAGAGCCCGTCGATTTCGTCCGTGGAACCGGAGCCCGATTCCGGCAACACGTATTGAATCGGAGGATCGACATGATGCACTTCGCCGCCCGGCGCCGGAATGAGCGCAAGAAGGGAGGCATCCTGCGAGGACAGCTCGCGCGCATCGCGCAGAGGGCGTTTGCGTGTCTTGTCTTCGCGGGCGCGGCGTTGCTGGGCGAGGCGCAGGCGATTGCGCACACGTATGTCGTCGACGTGGTCGTGGTCGATCGCGCCGACGTGGATGCGCTGACGCAAGCGGGACTGGACGTCTCCGGAGTCCGATCCGGCGTGGCCGAGTTGTACGTCACCGAGGCGCAACTGGCATGGCTGCAGGCAAGCGGGCGATCGCCTCGGATTCGCGAGGTGCAGCCGTCGGCACGCCAGAAGGCGGAAGGATACCGCACATACGCGGCGCTGACTTCCGAGCTTCAAGATCTCGCCCTCGCCCACGCCGGCATCTGTCGCGTGTCTTCCCTTGGAAAGTCCGTGCAGGGCAGGGAATTGTGGGCGGTTCTGATCACGGACAATCCGGACGTCGAGGAGGACGAGCCGGAGTTCAAGTATGTCTCCACGCCGCATGGGGACGAGCCCGTGGGCACGGAATTGTGCCTGAATTTCATCGCGATGCTGCTCGAGGGGTACGGCGTCGATGCGCGCGTGACCGGCCTCGTCGATTCGACCGCGATTTGGGTTGTTCCGTTGATGAATCCCGACGGGCGCGAGGCGGGAACGCGCTACAATGCGCAGGGGTTCGATCTGAACCGTTCCTTTCCGGACTATCCCTCCGAGCTCTCGGGCACGATGTATTCGGGCGCCCCGTTGCGCGATGCCGGCCGTCCTCCCGAAACGGCCCACGTGATGCGGTGGACCGCGCAGCGTTCCTTCGCGCTGTCGGCCAATTTCCACACCGGCGCGTTGGTCGTGAATTATCCGTATGACGATGACAGCCGGGGCAGCGTGTTTTCGCCAACCCCGGACGAGGCGTTGTGCGTCTATCTCGCGGAACGATATTCCCAGCACAATGCGCCGATGTGGCACAGCGCTTACTTCCCGCGCGGCATCACGAACGGCGCGGCGTGGTATTCCATCGACGGGGGCATGCAGGACTGGAATTACCGTTATACGGGATGTATCGAGATGACCATCGAGCTGTCGGACACGAAGTGGCCGTCGGCTTCGGCTTTGCCCGCGTTGTGGGACGACAACCGGGAATCGATGCTTCAATACCTCGAAGCGGTGCATCTTGGCGTGCGCGGGATCGTGCGCAGCGATCGCGACGGCGCGCCGGTGTGGGCGCGGGTGGATGTCGACGGCAATGCACAGCCGGCATTCACGGATCGCGCGGTAGGCGATTACCACCGGCTGCTTCTGCCGGGCGTGTATGCGCTCACGTTCAGCGCGCCGGGCCATATGCCGCGGCGCGTGGAAAACGTGATAGTGAGCGAGGGAAACGCCACGCGTCTTGATGTATCGTTGTCGGCGCGCACGGCGGACATCGACGGCGACCACAAGATCGATATTCTGGACGTCCAACTCGTCATCAATGCCGCCTTGCGGTACGCCGTTCCGTATGATTGCGATCTGGACGGCAGCGGACATGTGGACGCGATAGACGTTCAACTGGCGATCAACGGAGCGCTCGGATTGTAGTCGCGCGGCCAGGCGTCCCGGCCCGTCTCAGGCCTCCTCTCGCAACGCCTCAAGCACCGCGGCGAGCGTTTCCGCGTCGCGGCTCACGGGAAGACCGTCGACCAGAGCCCGCAATTGCGGGTCTTCGCGCAAGGGAGAGGGGTCTTCGCCCGCTTCACGGATGGCGCGCTTGATGTCAAGAACGCGAATATTTTCAACGGGCCGGGCCGGCAGATAGGTGACGGGATCGGTCGCGCAGCGCCGGAGCAGATTCGCCGCCTCCAGTTGATCGAGCGTCTCGTTCAGCAACCGCAGCGGCACGTTCCAGGCCTGAGCCGCCTCGGCAGACTCCACGCCCATCTTGCCCTCCGCAAAACGCTGGCCAATCTCGATCATCGCCCGCAGCGCCACGGTTTCTCGGTATGCATGGCTTGCTTGCCGCGCAAAGCGTTCGATGGCGAAGGTTTGTTCATTTTGGTACGCGAACGCCAGTTCCGCGCCCAACAACACGACCACCCACGCCGCGAATATCCACAGCAACAACAACGGCGCTTGCGCAAAACTCGAATACAGGATGCTGTACCGCGCAAGCAGCCCCTGCGAATGCAGGTACGCGTTTGTGACCAGATGCAGCAGGATCGCGGCTCCCAAGCCGCCCGTCAGAGCGTTGACCAACCGGACCTTGACGGCCGGAATGAAGGCGTAGAGACAGGCCAGCGCGATCGCCATCACGGCGATCTGGGGAATCGTCATCAACGCGGCGAATCGTCCGAGTTCCGCGTGCATGGACTGCGACGACAACACGGCGGTCACGCCGAGCAAGGCCGTGCATACCACCGGCAGCAACAACGTGACCATTGTGTAATCGCTGATCATGCGGTACCACGATCGGCGGTTGCTCAGCCCCCAGATCCGATTGAACGCGAACTCAATATTGCTCATCAAGCCGAATATGGCGACCAGCACCAAGGCGAGCCCTGAAACGCCGATCGTGCCCGAATGTTTGGCTTGATCAGCGGCGTAATTGACCAGGAAATCCACGGGATCGAGGTAGGCGTCGCCTCCCGCTTGCGGAGGAATCTTGCGAAAGAACAAGCCGACGAGCACATCGCGCAGCGGAAAATCGGCGGCGCGACGCGGCGTCTCCCCGGCGAAGGGTCCCGGCTCGGACGTTGCGCCCCCTGCCGCGGCGTCCGATCCCGGCGAAGGCGTCTGGGTCACCACCGAAAAGGCCTTTTCGGTGATCGAGTACAGATAGCCGTACACGTCGTTTTCAAGGCTGAATGCGTTGATAATCCAAAACATCACCGCAAGAATAGGCACGAGCGACAACAACGAGGCGAGCGTTAACGCCGACGCCCGCATGAGAAGATCGTCTTTCACGAACCCCGTCACGACCAACACCGCGACGCGGGCGTGTTTGATCACGAATCCGCGCGGCAGCCGCTCGCCGGGCCGGCCCAATTGCCACATGTCCCGCGTGACGAAGCGCCTGCCGCGTTCAAAGGCATCGAAGACGCGTTTTACATACTGGTTCATGCGTGCATGCTACCTTGGAGCGAACCTGCGAGGCAACCGCGCGGCGCAAACGTTCACCGCCGCCCCTCCCAAACTCCCTTCGCGCCCGTTGTGCAGGAAAAATCGTTTTGGCGCGGCAGGAGCCGATATGCTACCCTACGTCATGCCGTTCGCGCCGCCCGTTTCGCGCAAGCCGCTTCAGAAAGGATCACTATGCTACGCGCCGCTCTCGAACGCGCCCGCGCCCAGCGTGACGCGCATCTGGATGAACTGAAAGCCTTTGCGTCCATTCCCAGCGTCTCCACCCTTTCTGCCCACCGGGAGGATGTCCTTCAGGCGGCGCAGTGGCTCAAGGATCGCTTGGACTCCCTTGCGATGACCCGCGTGCGGATCGTTCCCACATTGGGGCATCCCATCGTGACGGCCGAATGGCTCGGCGCGCCGGGAAAACCCACGCTCCTCGTCTACGGCCACTACGACGTCCAACCCGTTGATCCTCTGAATGAATGGGAGTCGGGGCCGTTTGAGCCCTCGGAGCGTGACGGCTACCTCTACGCGCGCGGCGTCTCGGACATGAAAGGCCAGATCGTCGCGTTTCTGCGCGCGCTCGACGCGATCAAGGCGCAAGGGCCGTATCCCGTCAATCTCAAGTTTTTGCTCGAAGGCGAAGAGGAGATCGGCTCGCCGAATCTCGAAGCCTTCGTCGATGCGCACCGCGACGAACTCGGCTGCGACGCCGTGCTGAACGCCGACGCGGGCATCCTGGCGCCGGACATACCCGCCATCGTCTATGCCCTGCGGGGGCTGGCCTATTTCGAGGTGGAACTGCATGGCCCCGCGAAAGACCTGCATTCCGGCACCTTTGGCGGCGCGGTCCACAATCCGGCCCAGGTGCTCTGCGAACTTATCGCCGGCATGCACGATGAAAAAGGACGCGTGACCTTGCCGGGTTTCTACGATCGCGTGCGCGCGCTCGATCAGGAAGAACGCGAGATGCTTGCGCGCCTGCCCTGCGGCGACGAAGTGTGGAAACAGCTTACAGGCGTGAAAGAACTGTGGAGCGGCGAGGAAGGCTACACCGCCACCGAACGCGTGGGCGCACGTCCCACGCTCGAAGTCAACGGCATCTGGGGCGGGTTCACGGGGGAAGGCAGCAAGACCGTCCTGCCCGCCAAAGCCACCGCGAAAATATCGACGCGTCTTGTGCCCGATCAGGAACCCGCTGAGATACGCGCGATGCTGTGCGAATACCTCCGCACGCACGCACCCAACACGGTCACGTGGGAAGTGCGGGAACACTCCTGCGGCTATGGCTCGGTGATGGATCGCACATCGCCGACCATGAACGCCGCCGTCGAAGCGCTCAAAGCCGTCTTCGGCAAAGAGCCGCTGTTCCGTCGCGAAGGCGGCAGCGTCCCCATCGTCGCCATGATGCAACAGAAACTCGGCGTCGACTCCGTCATGCTCGGCTTCTCGCTCCCCGGCGACGGCATCCACGGCCCCAACGAACGCCAACACCTGGACACCTGGTTCAAGGGTATCGACACCTACATCCATTTCCTGGCAAAATTGGCGGGATAGAAAGATAGCCGGGGAGACCCTTCTTGAAAAAAGGGGCTCCCCGGTCCCCTTCCCAAGAACGTTTGAGTGCGCTTCGCGCTGGACGGTTAGTCAGGGCTGTCGCTCCAAAAAAGCCAAGCAAAGTTGCGCACGAGAATGGGTATCGTTGATTTCTCTGTAGCGCCCGAACAAGACACCAAGACCTGTATGGAAAAGAGGGCAAGAAAGTTCGAATGACCCGAAGTCATAATGCGATAGCCCTGGGCGGCCAATCTGTTGCCAAAGTGCACACGCAGTGCTATGCTTGATACATAAAACTAGCCAAAGAAGAACTGGGCATCCTGGCCTCTGTCGAGCGCGACGAATGGCGATCGGTGCGCGGTCTCGCAAAGGAAAAACGCCGCTACGAAGCTGCCGCCCGCGCGACGTTACGAAAAGACAAACGCGTCAACATCCGCATGACGGAAAGGGACTTCGTCCGTTTTCAGAAAAAAGCCCTCGAAGAAGGATTGCCGTACCAAACACTCATCTCGAGCGTGTTGCACAAGTACATCAACCAAGTCACAAACGAGTAACATCTGCAGAAAAATCTGGGGAAACCCTTCTTGCAAGAAGGGTTTCCCCAGACCCCTTCCCCAGAACATTTCAGTGGCTCCGCCGGATCACCAACGAAATGCGAAGCCGATGGAAATTTTTGGAAGGGAGTTTTGGGGACCCTTTCTTCAAAAAGGGTCCCCCAATTTCTTTAGAAATTATATTGATCGATGTTATTCGCGTCGAAGACGATGGGATCGCCGAGGACGATTTCGCCGTCTTTGACGGTGAGGTTACCGAGGCGGCCTGCCTTGAGGGTGGTGCTGGTGGCGGTGAGTTCGCCGCGGGCGCTGGCGACGGCGGCTTGGACGGCGAGGTAGCCGAGGTCGACCGCGCTCCACAACACGAACTTCTTCACGACGCCTTGTTTGACGTATTCACGCATCATGTTGGGCGTCGAGAGACCGGTCAAGGTGACTTTGTTGTACACGTCCGGTCCGGCATTGCGGAAGGCTTCCGCCGCACCCGGAAGCGCTACGGAGGTGATGGCAAAGAGCGCCTGCATGTCGGGGTAGGTCTTGAGGCAGTCCGCTGCAACCTGCATCGCGAGGGCTTTGTCTTCTTCCGAAGCCTTCGGCGTGGGCGACAGGTTTGTCATGCCGGGATACACGGCTTGGCGGTATTTTTCCATCTCGCCCATCCAGATGTTCTGGTTGGCGGCGGTCAACGAACCGGTCAGGATGACGTACTTCGCGTCCTTACTCGCGCCCTCCGCCGCGACATCCATCAACGCCTTCGCCACGCTCTGCGGGGTGCACTGGTTCACGAAGAAATCGCGGGCGTCTTTGCGGGAGTCCGCATCCCACGACACGACCTTGATACCCTTGGCGCGGGCGTCGCTCAACACCGTGCTGATCGTTTCCGGGTCATTCGGCGCGATGGCGATGGCGTCATATTTCTTCGCGATCCACGTCTCGACCATTTGGCTTTGGACGTTGACGTCATTCGTCGTCGGACCGTCGTAGTCGATGGTCACGCCGAGTTCTTTCGCGGCTTCCCGAGCGCCCTTCTCCGTCGCATTGAAGAAATCGATGCCGACGAGTTTCGGCATCACGCCGATGGTCAACGGTTTCGCGGATGCTTGCGGCCCCGGCGGCGCCGCCTCAGGGGCTTTAGGCGCTTCGGGACTCGCGGGCGGGACAGGGGCTGACGTCGGAGCCGGGCTGCATCCTGCCGCCAGCGCGAACAACATCAATGTAACGATTACATGTCTCATTTGCTTCCTCCCGTTCTGGCGGCCATCGCTTCGTTAAAGACCGCCGTCGCAATCAACAACACCCCGACGAAAATGATCACATTCTGCGAACGCACCCCGGCCATTTCGAGGCCGTATCTCAGCATACCGATGATCAGAAGCCCGAGCAACGTGCCGAGCACGGATGCATGCCCGCCGCTGATCCGCGTTCCGCCGACCACCACGCACGCAATCGCCTCAAGCTCCATGCCCGCCGCTGTGTCCGCTTTCGCGGTGCCATAGAGCGCTGTGTGAAACAAGGCCGCGACGCCGCACACCGTCCCCATCGCGGTATAAAGCGCCCATTTCATCTTGCGCACGTCGATTGCCGCGAAAGATGCCGCGGTTTCGTTCTCGCCTAGACACTGGGAGAAACGCCCTATCCACGTGCGCCGCAGCAGCAGCGCCCCGAACACAAAGACAAACAGCATCGCCACCAGCGAGACGGGCAACTCGAAGTATTGCCCTGCGCCAAACAGGTCCAGCGCGTTGCCTCGGTCTAGATAGCGAAATCCATCCGGAAACCCGCCAATCGAGCGCGCCTGACTCAGCCCCATCGCAATGCCGCGAAACAACGCCATCGTCGCCAGTGTCACCACGAGCGGCGGCACCCGCAGGTAACTGCTCACGCCGCCGTTGAAGGCTCCCGCCAGCGTTCCGACGCCTATCGCCGCCGCTGCTGCCGCCGCAATAGGCCAACCGGCATCGCCGTAAAGTAGCCCCAGCGACATGCCAGCCAACGCCACGATCGAACCAACCGAAAGATCGATGCCCGCAGTCGCGATGATGAAGGTCATCGGCGCCGCAACCATACCCGTCGCCACCCAATACCGAGACCGGCGCAAAATGCTGGCCGCATCGAGGAAACCGTCGACCGTCAAGGAAAATGCAATCACCATAAGAAGCAACGCGAGAAACAAAATTCCCTCTCGCGCCAGGATAAAGCGTCGCGCGGCAGACTTTATCATGCTCCGGCCCTCCGCAAACGCTGGAGCAGCACGTCGAGGACAACCGCCAGCAGGATAAGCGCCCCCACAAACAAATTCTGCCAATACGCGCTGATTTCGAGCAGGATAAGGATGTTGTACAGCAAAGCGACGAGAAATGCGCCCAGCAACGTGCCCAAGGCCGAACCGCGTCCGCCCATGATGTTCGTGCCGCCAATAACCGCCGCCGCAATCGCCTTCAGTTCCATCCCATCCCCCGCATTCGACTGAACGCCCGCATAGTAGCCCGCATGAAGCACGCTGGTCAGACCGACCAACAGGCCGGACGCAAGAAACGCAAAACTCGTCACGCGCGCCTTGGATAATCCAATCAAGCGCGCCGCGCTTTCCGAATCGCCAAGCGCGAGAACGCGCCGTCCCGGCAAGGCGTATTGCAGCAAGACATGCACCAGCGCCGTCACGGCGATCACGTAGTAACAGACCTTCGGGATGCCGAATATCTCGCCGTTGGCGAGCGCGCGGTATGCGTCCGGGAGTTGCAGGACTTCCTTGCCGCCCGTCAGAATGCGCATCAGACCGCGATAGATGCTGATGCCCGCGAGCGTCACGATAATCGGATGTATCCGAGCAAGCAGCGATGTGCCCGCGTTCAATAAACTACATCCCGCCCCCATCGCCAGCGCCATCCCCAAGCATGCCAACGGCGGGGCGCCTCCCTTCGCGGCCATTGCCGCCGCCGCGCCGACCAGCCCCATCATCGCGCCCACGGAGATATCGATGCCGCCGGCGCAGATGATCAGCATCGCGCCCATCGCCATGATCGCCGGCAACGAGGCGTTCGTGAGAACGCCGAAAAAGTTCGATTGCGTCGCGAACTCAGCGGGTTTGAGCATGGCCATGATGCCCCAGAGGATCGTCACGAAAGCCAACAAGCCAACCTCGCGGAAACGCAACACCTTGTCGAACGCGCCGACGGTCCGCTTGGTTGCACGGCTCGCTTCCCCCGCTGCACGGGGCACAGCCGCCCGGGCGATGTCCTCTTGCGAATCGCGCTTGGGATCGAACACGCCCGTGACTCGGCCTTCGGAAAGCGTAATCACGCGGTCGCTCATCGCCATGATCTCGGGCAGTTCCGAACTGATCATGACGACCGCCGCGCCTTTCTCGGCCATATCGCAGACTAATTTGTGGATGTCGGCCTTCGCGCCGACGTCCACGCCGCGCGTGGGTTCATCGAGGAACAACACCTTGGGTTGCGTGGCCTGCCAACGCCCAAAGACGACTTTCTGCTGATTACCGCCGCTCAGGGCGCCGATGGTTTGATCGACGCCGGAGGCGCGCACGTGCATATCGGCGACAATGCGTTGCGCAAGGTCTTGTTCCTTGTCCGAACGGATCCAGCCGAACCGCGACAGCCTGCGCAACACCGCGACGCTTGCGTTGGTCTGTAGCGAGTGCGAGCGAAAAATACCTTGCACCAAACGGTCCTCGGGCAAATAGGCGATCCCCGCCCGCACCGCGTCGCGCGGCGAACGAAGGCGCAACGCCTTGCCGTCCAGCCGCACCGTGCCCGAGGCGGGTTTCGTCAATCCGAAGATCGCCTGCGCGAATTCGCTGCGTCCTGCCCCGACGAACCCATACATTCCCAGGATCTCGCCCGCGCGGACGTCGAACGAGATATCCGAAAACCGCCCGTCTGCGTCCGTGACGCCCTGGACCTCGAACCGCGTGGCCCCGATCGGCACGGCCCGTTTCACGAACATCTGGTTCCGTTCGCGCCCGACCATCGACGATACGATGCGCTCCATCGACAGCCCCGCCACCGGCAACGTCTCGACGGTCTCGCCGTCGCGCATGATGGTGACGCGGTCGCACAGTTCCAGAATCTCTTCCAGGCGATGGCTGACGTATACAATCCCCACGCCCGCGTCGCGCAATCGCCGTATTTGCGCAAACAAATGGTCGATCTCTTTCAGGGTAAGCGACGCGGTGGGCTCGTCGAGAAACAGGACCTGCGCCTGCTCCGACACGGCGGCGGAGATCTCCGCCATCATGCGCCGCGCCACGGATAGCCCGCCCGCGAGCCCGCGCACATCGAATTCCTCGCCCATGTTGGCGACGAGTTGTTCGGCCTTGCGCGTCGTTGCAGGCCAATTGATTAGCCCCATCGGGCCGCGCACAAGGCCGCGCGCGAGCAGCATGTTCTCGGCAATGCTAAGCTGAGGGAAAAGGTCGGATTCTTGATGGACTACTGCGATGCCAAGTCCGGCGGCGTGACGCGGTCCCGTCAAGGAAATCTCGCGGCCGCCCAGAACGATGCGCCCCGAGTCGGGCCGAAACAGGCCCGTCGCGATGTTGATGAGGGTGCTCTTGCCGGCGCCATTCTCGCCGACCAGCGCATGAATCTCGCCGGGCGACACATCGAGCCTGGCCCCGCGCAACGCCGGTACGCCCCCAAACTGCTTGTGGACGTCCGCCAGTTCCAAAACCGGACGAACGCCCGTCAACGCGATGTCCGATTGTACGCGCACATTCCCCCTGCATCGTTATCCGTCGGCGTGCGCGGCGGCCTGCATGGGCGCATGTCGCGCAGACCAAAATTGTAGAAAATGACGCAGCCGGGTTCAAGGCATTGCTGTTTTCCGCAAAGCAAAAGCGGCCGTCCGAAAAAGACGGCCGCCTGACGGCGCAATCGTACCGATTGACCCCTACATTTTCTGCATGAGCTGCAGAAACTCGGCGTTGGTCTTGGTTTTCTTGAGCTTTTCGACAAGGAGTTCGGTGGCCTCGACGGGGCTGAGGGGGCTGAGGATTTTGAGCAGCAGCCAGATGCGCTGGAGTTCGTCGTCCTTGATAAGCAGTTCTTCTTTGCGGGTGCGCGACTTGAGCACGTCGATCGCGGGGAAGATGCGCTTTTCCATGAGGCGTCGGTCGAGGTGGATTTCCATGTTGCCGGTGCCCTTGAACTCTTCAAAGATGACGTCGTCCATGCGGCTTCCGGTTTCCACAAGAGCCGTCGCGAGGATGGTCAGGCTGCCGCCTTCCTCGATGTTGCGCGCCGCGCCGAAGAAACGCTTCGGGCGCTGCAATGCATTGGCGTCGACGCCGCCGGACAACACCTTGCCGCTGGACGGCACGATGACGTTATAGGCGCGGGCCAGACGCGTGATCGAGTCGAGCAGGATCACGACGTCCTTCTTGTGTTCGACGAGGCGCTTGGCCTTTTCGAGAACCATTTCCGCGACCTGGATGTGACGTTCTGGCGGCTCGTCGAAGGTCGAGGCAATCACTTCGCCCTTGACCGAGCGCGACATGTCGGTCACTTCTTCGGGCCGTTCATCGATGAGCAGCACGATGACGTGCGCTTCGGGGTGATTGTTCGTGATGCTGTTGGCGATTTTCTGGAGCAGGACCGTCTTGCCGGTGAAGGGCGCCGCCACGATAAGCCCGCGCTGCCCCTTGCCTATGGGCGAAATCAAATCCATGATGCGGGTGGCCACTTCCGCCTGTCCCGTTTCGAGCACAAACCGTTCATCCGGATGCAGCGGCGTCAGGTTGTCGAAGAGGATGCGTTCGCGCGCGATTTCAGGGCTCTCAAAGTTGACGGCCTCGACCTTGAGCAGCGCGAAGTAGCGTTCGCCTTCCTTCGGCGGACGCACGTGGCCCTGCACCGTGTCGCCGGTGCGCAGACCAAATTTGCGTATTTGCGACGGCGACACGTAGATGTCGTCCGGTCCAGGCAAATACGAATAGTCGCCCGACCGCAGGAAGCCGAAACCGTCCGGCAGAATCTCGAGCGTGCCCTCGCCGTAGATCGCGCCGGCCGCCTCGATGCTATGCTGCAAGATGCGGAAAATGAGGTCTTGTTTCTTGTATCCGCCGTAGTTCTCGACGTTGAGTTGGCGCGCAATGTCGACAAGCTCCGTCATCGACATGCGTTTGAGTTCGTTGATCGACAACTCCGGGCCCGACTTCACGGGCACGTCGCCGTTGCCGTCGCCGTTGCCCTGTGGCGCGGCGCTCCCCGGCGCGGCCTGCGCCTCGGCAAGGTCCACGTCCACGGATGGATATCCCCCCTGGGGATGGTGATCGGCGGGTCCGCTGCTCCGGCCGTGGCTGCGGCCCGAGGGGCCTTGTCCTCGCGGCGGACCGGACGCATTGCGGCGCGCCGGCCTTCCTTTGGATCGATTCTGCGGTTTGTCGTTGGGTTGGTTCCTGTCGGTCATGTGGGATCCTCTCGGTCTCCTTGGCTGATGCAATGGTATGGGTTCGCCTGTTGTTCGGGTCGTTTTTCCGTCCGGCGGCCATTGAGATCGCTCAATGAATCTCCGCCCAATTCCTGCCGATGCCTACATCCACCTTGAGCGGGACATCCAATGCCATGGCGTTTTCCATGATTTCCCGCATCGTCGCCGCAACGCGATCGGCCTCGCTCGCGGGCGCTTCCACGAGCAACTCGTCATGCACTTGGAGGAGCATTCGCGCGGCAGCGTCCCGCAACGCCGCGTCGAGTCGGACCATCGCCGTCTTGATGATGTCCGCCGCCGTGCCCTGCACCGGCATGTTGATCGCCGCCCGTTCCGCGCCGCGCCGGACGTTCATGTCCGACGCCTTCAATTCGGGCATATAGCGCCGACGCCCCAACAGCGTCGCGACGTATCCGGTTTCCCTCGCCTTTTCGAGCGTGGCGTCGATCCACGTTCGCACCTTCGGATATTGCGCGAAGTACTGGCCGATGAACCGCGCCGCCTCGGCATTGGAGATGCCCAGGTTCCGGGCCAGGCCATACGGGCTGATGCCGTAAATGACGCCGAAATTGACGGCTTTGGCTTGCCGCCGCATTTCGGGCGTCACCTGTTCCGGCGCCACGCCAAACACGCGCAACGCGGTGTCGCGATGAATGTCGGCGTCGCGGCGAAACGCCTCTTGAAGATGCGCGTCGCCCGACAAATGCGCCATGACCCGCAATTCAATTTGTGAGTAGTCGGCGGAAACCAGTCGGCAATCGCCTTTTCCGGCGATGAATCCTTCCCGAATTCTCCGGCCGATGTCCGTCCGTATCGGAATGTTCTGCAAATTGGGGTCGCTGCTCGAGAGCCGCCCGGTTGCCGCGACCGCTTGGTTGAACGACGTGTGAATGCGTCCTGTCTCTGGGTGGATCAACCTCGGAAGGGCGTCCACATAGGTCCCGCGCAGCTTTTCCAAGGTTCGGTATTCGAGAACCTTTGCCGGCAGCGGATGCTCCTGGGCCAGTTCTTCCAGCACGTCGACATCGGTCGAGAAACCCGTTTTCGTACGACGCCGCGGCTTGAGGCCTAACCGGCCAAACAAGACCTCCTGAAGTTGCTTTGGCGAATTGACTTGAAACGCGCCCCCCGCCGCCGTATGAATCTCTTCCTCAAGGTTCGCCAGACGTTGCTCGATTTCCCGTCGCAGTTCCGTGAAGACCTTAAGGTCTAACGCTATGCCTGCCTGTTCTATTCGGGCCAGCACCGCGATCAACGGGCCTTCGATTTCCTCGTAGAGCCGTTCCAGGCCTCTCTCGCGCAGTATCGGACGAAACACGCCCGCCAACCGCCACGCGATGTCCGCGTCCTCGGCTGCATACGCGCAAGCGCTCGCAAGGGGAACTCGATCAAAGGTTATCGCTTTCGGTCCCTTCCCGATCACGTCTTCAATCGGGACCATCCTGCGCTTGAGGTAGTGGAGGCAAACGTCTGATAGATTATGCCTTATCCGGGAGGGGTCTGTCAAATACGATGCAACCATCGTATCGAGGGCTATTCCCGCCAAGGGGGCGCCCGCCCGCTCCAGCACAATCATATCATACTTGATGTTATGCCCCACTTTTCCAACCGCGGGATCGGCGAACAGCGGACGCAACCGATCGATCGCGATCTCCTTCGGGATGCAGGTCACGTCGGCCACGGCAAACAACTCGCCGTCCGGAACCGACGAGGTCATTGCTTCGGGCGCATGGCCCACGGGGATATACCAGGCCACTTCCTCCTGGCAGCTCAACGAAATGCCGACCAGTTCCGCGCGCATGGGATCGACGCTCGTCGTCTCGGTGTCCACCGCGCACGAGCCCACGCCGCGGATTTTCGCAATGACCGCGTCCAATTCCTCGACCGTGAGCACGAGACGATAATCGGCGGCGTCGACCTGTTCGGCGGGCGGCAACAACTCTTCCAGCAAGGATTGAAACTCGAGCCTGCCGAAGAGTTCGATGAGTTTGTCGCGATCGAATTCGCGCCGGTCGCAATCGCCCGGCGAAATATCGAGCGGCACGTTGGTCTTGATCGTGACCAATTCGCGGCTGAGAAACGCCATGTCCTTGTCGTTTTCAAGACGTTCGCGCGTCTTGCCCCTGATGGCGTCGATATCGGCGTAGAGTTTTTCCAGCGACAAACGCGATTCGAGCAACGTGCGCGCGGTCTTCTCGCCAATGCCCTTCACGCCCGGCACGTTGTCCGCCGTGTCGCCCATGAGCGCCATGACATCGACCACGTGCTCCGGCGGCACGCCGAAGCGTTCCAGCACTTCCGCCGGCCCGTACACGAGGCCGGTGTTGTTCTTGTAGGGATCGAAGACGCTGACCTTATCCGTCACGAGCTGCAGCGCATCCTTGTCGCCGGTGACCAGCGTGACGTCCATGCCCGCGGCCTCCGCACGCCGCGCCAACGTGCCGATGACGTCGTCCGCCTCGACGCCGGGCGTGCGCACGACGGGGATGTTCAACGCCTCGACCAACTCGTCAATGAGCGGCAACTGCGCCACGAGGTCTTCTGGGGTCGGCGGACGTTGCGCCTTGTACGCGGGGTAGAGATCGTCGCGAAACGTCTTGCCCGGCGCATCGAATACGACTGCGATATGGCTGGGCGCGTGCTCGCGCAGAATCTTCGTCAGCACCCTTGCAAAGCCGAACACGGCATTCGTCGGCATGCCCTTCGAGTTCGTGAGTCCGCGTATCGCGAAAAACGAGCGATAGGCAAACGCGGTGCCGTCGATCAGAAAAATGCGTTCCGGCATTTTGTTGGTCCTTTTTACGATTCACCACAAAGGCACAGAGGACACAGAGAAACACAAAGGAAGAATTCCAGCGCAGAGGCGCGGAGAACGCTGAGGTCGCAGACCCCACTCCTCCCCCGAATGTTGTGTCTTTTCGTGCCCGTGATTCCTTTCCAAATTTCCACCGCCACGACCGCCTCAAGACACAACGCAAAACGCCGCGAAGGCTTTTCGTAGCGCCCAATCTCTGTGCCGGGCGGTTCTCTCTCTTCTTCGCGTTCTCTGCGCCTCTGCGTTAAATCTCTTTCCCTCTTCGCGCGACGGCCAATACCTGTTCCGCTGCGCGCTGCGATGCGCCGGGGCCGCCAAGGAGACGGCGCACCGCCGCGAGGCCGTCGAGCATCGTTGCGCGCGTCGGCGTATCGGCGATGAGATCGAGCGCTACGGGGAGTATCTTTTCCGTTGTCGCGTCGTGTTGGATGAATTCCGGAACGACCCTGCGCTTGGCCAATATATTCACGAGCGCGATGTGCTCGATCTTCACCAATCGGCGCGCCAACCAATAACTCATCGGCGCGATGCGATACATCACGGCCATCGGCGCGCCAAACAACGCCGCCTCAAGCGTAGCTGTCCCCGACGCCACCAAACAAAACCGCGCCGCCGCGAGCAGCTCGTAATTCTTGCCGACGACCGTCTCCAACGGAAACCCATTCGCCAACGCACGCACTTGCGTCTCGCGCTCGGCATTGACGCAGGGCGTGATGAAGCGCGCGTTCGGGTAACGTTCGCGAATGCCTTTCGCTACATCCAGCATCGGCGCGAGCAGACGCGCAATCTCCTGCTCGCGACTGCCCGGCATGATGCCGATCACAATGTCGCCGCGGAAAATGCCTTCAATATGCGTCGCGGCGATCTGATCGAGCAGCGGATGGCCGACGTACGTGCAGTCGACGCCAATATCGCGATACAGCGCCTCTTCGAACGGCAAGATTACCAGCATCTTGTCGGCCAGCCGCGCAAGCGTGTGGATGCGCCGCTTTTTCCAAGCCCACACTTGAGGGCTTATGTAATACACTATCGGAATGCCGAGCGCGTGCGCTCTCTTCGCGAGTTCGACGTTGAAACCCGGATAATCGATCAGCACGAGGCAGTCCGGTCGATTACGTTCGATCCGCGCGACGGTTTCGTGAAACAGCCTGCGAATGAAACGCAACGATCGCACAACCTCGACAAAGCCCATGATCGCGCGCCCGGCAAGGTCGTAGCGCAACGCCATGCCCGCCGCCGCCATGCGCTCGCCTCCCAGACCCTCGCATGCCACGTCCGGCGCAAGCGCCCGCAACGCACGAACCAGGTTCGCGCCATGCATGTCGCCCGACGATTCGCCGGCTGAAAAAAAGATGCGTGTCACGTTGTTATTCCGGGCTAGCTGTCGTGTCCTGGGGCGGCTCAATGTCCATTTGCTCAAGAACCCGAATCAGGTCGAGAAGATCGGATCGGCAGACCGCCCAAACTCGTTCATGCCGAATGTCCCCGTAGTCATGGGCCAACACATTCCGTTGAGCAACGATAGAGCGCCATGGAATTTCGGGGTGGGTCTCGCGAAAGCCGGCACTCAAACAACGCGCCGCTTCGCCCACAACTTCGAGGTTCCGTTCGACTGCGTTGCGAAACATCCGGTCTGCTATGTAGTCGTTATAGCATCGTCCATGCGCGAAAGCCGCAATCGCTCGCGCGGCATCCAGCATATCCCACAATCGCGCCTTGTCCCGCGGATCAGGCTGCATACACCACCTCGTGGGTGTTCAGGATTTCCTGCCGCCGCCACGGATTGCGCAACGCCTCACGTTCGACGATATCCACCGATCGCCCAAACAAGGCCTCCATTTCGGCCTTCATGTCCATAAGCTCCCACAGATTCCACGGTGCGCTAGGTTCGAAACTCACCATGACGTCCACATCGCTCGATGGCGAGAAATCATCGCGGAGTACGGAACCAAACAAAGAAAGCTCGCGCACACGCCACTTTGCGCACAGTGATTTCAGTTGGTCCATGTCAATCGGGATTCGGCTTGGCATTGATGGACTCCTTGCGATTCAAAGGAAAGTCAACCGGGGAAACCCCTCTTGGGAAGAAGGGTTTCCCTGGATCCCTTCCCAAGAACTTTTGTTGGCTTCGCTGATCGTCAACGACTAGCGGAGTCATCAAACGTTTCTGGAAGGGGGCCTGGGGGGAATCTCTTTCCCAAAGAGGTCCCCCCCAGAAAATCCCACCCTCTTACTGATACACCTTCCGCAACGAGGTGGGCAGTATGCTGAGGGCTTCGCGGTATTTGGTCACGGTGCGGCGCGCGATGTTGATGCCCTGCGTTTTCAGCATATCGGCGATCTTCTGATCGCTCAAGGGGCGCGCCTTGTCTTCGTCCTCGATCATCTTCTTGATGAGGCTCTGCACGCTCTTCGACGACTGCGACTCGCCGCTGTCCTTGCGCAGGCCCGGCGAGAAAAAGTACTTCATCTCGAACAGCCCCTGGGGCGTTTGCATGTATTTGCCGCGCGTCGTGCGGCTGACGGTCGCCTCGTGCACGCCGACCACGTCGGCGATTTCCTGGAGCGTGAGCGGCTTGATGCACTCGACGCCCTTGTCGAGGAACTCGCGTTGGACATCGACGATCGCGCGGGCGATGCGCAGGATGGTGTTTTGCCGCTGTTCGATGTTGCGGATGAGCCACTTCGCGCTCTCGACCTTGTCGCGGACGTACTGTTTCTCCTCGCGCGTCATGTTGCCCGTGCGCAGCATCTGGCGGTAGTGGCCGTTGATGCGCAGTTCCGGCAACGACGTGTCCGCGAGATACACCAGAAACTCATCCTCGTCTTTCTCGACAATCACGTCCGGCGTCACGTACTGCGTCGGTTCATAGGAATATTCATGTCCCGGCCACGGATTCAGGGTGGCCAGCAAGGTCTTGAGCTGCTCGACGCGTTCCGGCGCGACGCCCATGTCCTTGGCGATTTTGGGAATCTGCCGGTGTTCGAGCGCCTCGAGATGTTCCGCCACCAGCGTGCGCAACTCCGGCTCGTCCGGGTACTCGACGTCGATTTGGAGCAGCAAGCACTCGACCACGTCCCGTGCGCCGACGCCCGTCGGCTCAAAGCGCTGGACCAATTGCAGGACTTTCTCGACCTCCTCGACGGACGCCCCGGACTCCTGGGCGATCTGCTCGATACTGCCCATGAAATACCCGCGCCCGTCGATTTCGCCGACAATCTGCTCGCCGATGGCATAGGTCCGGTCGTCCGAAGCGGTGAAACGGAGCTGCGTCAGCAACCGCGACGTGAAGGATTCTTCCTTCGTGATCGAGTTTTCGTAGAACTCCCGGCGACCGTCGGCCTCGGGATTCCGGCTCAAGTCGCGGCCCATCGAGTGCGGTTCTATCAACGAATGCGCATACGAGTCCAAATCAAAAGGGCCGTCATCCAACATCTCCGACCCATCCGACGTGGTCGTGGCGTTCTGGTCGCGCGGCGGTTCGGGCGCCGGTTCCTGAAGCTTCGGGGCAATATCGAGGACAGGGTTCGTTTCGAGCTCCTGCTGGATGTATTGCTCGAGTTCCAACCCCGACAACTGCAAAATCTGAATGGCCTGCTGCATCTTCTGCGTCAGCATCAGACGCTGGGTCTGCGTCTGGGCCAATCGGTGTTCCATATGCATCATAGCGAGAAGGCGCTCCCTGTCACGCAGCATTCCCGGACGAAAACCGCCGGACGATAACCAGCCCACGCACGATGCGACGAGGCCGGAAAGCAACTCACATGCCATTATAAGTCCGATCACGCAGTCCTGTCAATTGAAGAACTCCCGTTGCCGCGCTATAATCTCCGAAAAGTCAATGATTTAGGCCTGTTTGAGTCTGCTTGGAATGACGCGCGTGCGCATTCCAGAAATTACTACAGAGGACCTCGCCTTGATCCGGTTCGCCCTTCTTGGCAGCGGCAGCAGCGGCAACGCGACGCTGGTCATCACCCCCACCTCAAAGGTGCTGATCGACGCGGGACTGAGCTTCAAGCAGCTTCAGATGCGCGCCGCTGCCCTCGGCGAGGACCTTGACGGCCTCTCCGCGGTATTCGTCACGCACGAACATACCGACCACGTCCACGGCATCGGCGTGCTGTCGCGCAAACTCGGGACGCCGATTTTCATGACCGAGGGCACGCGCACTGCTCTCCCGGCGTCTGTAGGCGACGTCTCCAACATCGAGACTTTCGAAGCGGGCGACGAGGTGGGCATCAATGGCTTGTCGGTGACGAGTTTCAGCGTTTCGCATGACGCGACCGATCCGGTCAGCTACACGATCGGGCACAACGGGGCCAAGCTGGGCATGGCGGCGGACCTCGGCCACGCGTCGCAGCTCGTGCGCAGCCGGCTGGCCCATTCACAGGCCCTCGTTCTCGAAAGCAACTACTGCCCGAACATGCTCACGACCGGCCCGTACCCGCCCCAAGTGCAACAGCGCATCCGAGGACGACAGGGCCATCTCTCCAACAGCGACATGAGCGAACTGCTGGGATCGCTCCTGCACCACGCCCTGCGCCTCGTCGTGCTCGTCCACGTCAGCGCCGAGAACAACACCCACGACCTCGTCCGCGAGACCGCCCAACGCGCCCTCGGCAAAAGCGGAGTCGAGGTGTTCGTTGCGCGACAAGACCAGCCGACCAGCCTGTTCGAGGTCCGGCCATGACCCCGGCGGCCTTCTTTCGCCAACCGGACGTACAGCGGCTCCTGGCCCGAGCCGCGCGCGCCGCCGCGACGCCCATCAGCGTCCACTGTCTCGTCGACGGCAGGGCGTCGTTGCGGGCCATTTCGTGCGGTCCACGCGCCGCGTGCCGGCACGTCGCGAAACTCCACGGCGCGCCGAAAAAATGCCAAGCCCACCGAGTCCAAGCCACAGCCGCCGCCTTGCGTCAGAACCGGGCCGTGCCGTTTGTGTGCCACATGGGCTTCGCATGCGTTGCCGTGCCTGCCCTGCCCGGCGCGAACGAAGGCTATACCCTGACGTTCGGGCCGTTTTGTCCCTCGGAAACGCCGCAGACGCTCGAAGCCGATGCCGTGATCGGCCTGGCAGACATGCAAAACGAGGACGCGTTGGAGACGTTTCCCGCCGATTTGTCGGATATCGCGCTACTTCCGGCGAACGTTCCGCCTGAAATCGCGTTATGGACCGCCGAGGCGTTGCGGGTTCTCTGGGACTCCTGTCAGGACGAATCCGACGACGAGAACGATGCCGTCGAACCGCCGCCGACACGGCGTTCCAAGAAAAAACGCACCCGCGCCTCCGAATACCAATCCGATCTGACGGCGGCGGCGTTGGCGATGGCCAATCCGTCGTTGGCGCGATGCCACGTCCGCAATGCCGTCGCGTCCGCCGCAGCGACGCGCGAGGACGTCGCCGTGTCGCGGGCGCGGATGCTGGCGACCGTGGCAGCGGCCCTCGAGAAAAGCGCGGCGGCGGGGGCGGATATTACGCGCGCTTGGGCGGCGCTGCCGGAATTCTTGGGGAAAATGGATCGTGCGCAGACCGAAGCGGACTTACTCGGGATCGTCACGGACGTGCTGGCTATTCTCGCGCGGCAGGCACGCAAGGAAGACGAAGGCGGGTTGCTCGAACGGCTCGACCAGATGCTCAAAGACCGCTTGCCCGAGACAGTCCGACTGAACGACGTCGCAGCGGAACTCGGCGTGCATCCCACCACGATCACCCATCGGCTCCAGCGCCATTTCGGGTTGTCCTACAGCGAATACGTCGGAAAGCTCCGCGTTGCCCGCGCCAAGGAACTGTTGCGCCGCACCCACCTGACCATCGCCGACATCGCCCGCCGCGTCGGCATCAACGACCCCAGCAACCTCGGCAAACTGTTCGCCCGCCATGAAGGCATGTCCCCCGCTGACTGCCGCGCCCAACATGCGAGGAAGAAATGAAACTGCTCGACACGATCCGCCACTGGTGGCTCCAGCGCCGTTGCCCCACTGAATTCCTCTGCGACAACTGCCGCTATGACCATCCCTCCGCCTGCGCCCACCGCGCCCGCCCCAACGCCGTCCGATGCCCGGACTATAAACCGAAAGGGTAGACGCGCACACAGCATTTCGGTGAAGACCTCTCGCGCCGCCCCCCCCAAAAGCGATTCTCGCACGCAGCGTGCCGCGCGCAAGCATGTGAAATGAGAAAAGCGCCCCGGGCCCCTGGAGTCCCTGTAGGCGAATTTGCGGCCCGACCGCCGTTTCAGCGATGATACGACCTCACGAACAGAGGGGAAACACGGTGAACGTCGTCATACTGGCCGGGGGATTGGGCACGCGCTTGTCGGAAGAGACCACTGTCCGGCCAAAACCCATGGTCGAGATCGGCGGCAAGCCCATCCTGTGGCACATCATGAATATCTATTCGGCGCGAGGCTTCGGCGAGTTCGTCGTCGCGCTGGGATACAAGGGCGAAATGATCCGCGAGTATTTCCTGAACTTCTACGCCGTCAACAACGACTTGACCATCGACATGGCCGCGGGAACGACCACCGTCCACAACGCCCGTCAACCCGCCTGGAAGGTCCACCTTGTCGACACCGGCGCACTTACGCAAACCGGCGGGCGCGTCAAACGCCTCAAATCCTGGGTGGGCGGCGAAACCTTCATGATGACCTACGGCGATGGACTGAGCGACGTGAACGTGGCCGATGTGCTTGCGTTCCACCGATCCCACGGCAAACTCGCCACGGTCACGGCCGTGCGCCCTCCGTCGCGTTTCGGCGGTCTCGTGATCGAAAACGGACAGGTGACCACCTTCACCGAGAAGCCGCAAATCGGCGAAGGCTGGATCAACGGGGGGTTCTTCGTGCTTGAACCCGGCGTTCTCGACTACATCGACGGCGATGCAACGCTGTGGGAGCGCGATCCCATCGAACGGATCGCGGCGGACGGTCAGTTGATGGCCTTTACGCACGATGGATTCTGGATGCCGATGGATACGCTGCGCGAGAAATACATGCTGGAAGACCTCTGGACCTCGGGCAAGGCCCCGTGGAAGGTGTGGTGACGCCCGCAACTCCCCGGAAGAGTTTTACCACAAAAGCGCAAAGGAACAAAGACACAAAGAAAGAATTTAACGCAGAGGACGCTGAGAAGAAGAGAAGAATATATGTTTTGTTCCTATCTGTGGTTTGATCTTCTTTCTTCTCCGTGATTTCTCTGTGTCCTCCGTGTCTCCGTGGTGAATCGTAAGAGGTGAGGTAGCTATGTCGAAGTGGAATGATCGGCGCGTTCTAGTGACGGGCGCGACAGGACTGGTGGGGTCGTGGCTGACGCGCGCGCTGCTCGAACAAGGCGCGTACGTCGTGGCGCTCGTGCGCGACTGGGACCCGCAGAGCGAGCTCATCCGCAGCGGCCTCATCCGCCGCGTCTCGGTGGTGTCGGGCTGTCTTGAGGACTACTCCGCCATTGAGCGCGCCATCAACGATCACGAGACGGACACGGTGTTTCATCTTGCCGCGCAGGCCATCGTCGGCGCCGCGCTGCGCAGTCCTTTGCCGACCTTCGAAACGAATATCCGCGGCAGCTATAACCTGCTCGAAGCATGCCGGCGGCTCGACGGCATCGTGAAGCGCGTGGTCGTGGCGTCAAGCGACAAAGCCTATGGCGATAGCGACGTCCTGCCGTATACCGAAGACATGCCGCCGCGGGGACGACATCCCTACGACGTGTCGAAATCGTGCACAGACCTCCTCGCGCATACGTACGCGAACACCTATGGCTTGCCGGTGGTCGTCGCGCGGTGCGGCAATATTTACGGCGGCGGCGATCTCAATTGGAGCCGGATTGTCCCCGGAACCATCCGCTGCCTGATGCGCCGCGAAGCGCCCATCATCCGCAGCGACGGCAGGTTTACGCGCGATTATGTGTATGTGAAAGATGCGGCGGCGGCGTATCTCGCCATGGCGGAAGGTCTCGATCGCGCGGAAGTGCGCGGGCAGGCCTACAACTTCGGCCCGGAAAAGCCGCTGACGGTGCTGGAGATCGTCGATGCCCTGCGGCGGTTGATGCAGCGCGAAGACCTTGCCCCCGTCATCCTCAACGCGGCAAAAGCAGAGATACGCGATCAGTATCTCTGCTCGGACAAGGCCAAACGCGATCTCGGTTGGACGCCGCAATACAGCCTCGAAGACGGCCTGCGCGAAACCATCGCGTGGTACACGGAGTTTTTGTCGAAATAACGTCGCGCCTCAACCTTCAACACGGATAAGAGCGCCCTTTCACCGTCACTACAAGGAGAGCATCATGAGCCGAACCTACACCGTACTCGTCGCCGGGCTGGGCAAGCGGGGCATGCATCATGCCTCGGCGTTCCAAGGCAACCCGCGTTTTGAAGTCGTCGGCTTGTGCGACATCGACGCATCGCGCGCGGAAGCCGCCGCGGAAAAATTCCCCGGCGCGAAGTGCGGCACGGATTCCGCCGCGCTGGCAAAGGAATTGAAGCCGGATGTCTTTTGTTTCGCGACGTTGCCGAATATTCGCATGCCGCTCATCCAGGCGGGCATTGATTGCGGCGCGAAACTCATCGCCTATGAAAAGCCCATCGCGACGAGCACGCGCGAAGCCCGGCAAATCATGGACCTCACGCGCAAAGCGGGCGTGAAAACGGTCGTCAGCCATCAGCACCGCTACGGCGTGCACTATCAGAAAGTGAAAGCGATCATCGCGAGCGGCGCCATCGGTCGCGTGCATACGGTCTACGGTCACGCAACGGGCTGGATGATGCACATGATGACGCACATGATCGATTACGCCATGTGGTTCAACGATTACGTCGAGGCGGACTGGGCCATCGCTCAGGCGGCGGGGCGCGGCAAGTTCGCGGACATCCACCGTTCGCCGGATTACATCGGCGGGCTGGTCCAGTTCAAGAACGGCGTGCGCGGCGTCTTCGAGACGGGCGCGGGCGCGCCGGATGTGCCGGAGGTCGATTATTGGTGGCGCAAGTGTCGCATCGGCGCACAAGGCACGGAAGGTTTCGCCGAAGTGCTGACGGGCGGCGGCTGGCGTGCGATCACGCGCGACTCGAACGGCGTCATCAGCGGCGAAGGCTGCATGAACTACGACAACGACATGCCGCCGTACATCGAAGACATGGCGAAGTGGCTCGACGACGACAAGGCCGTGCATCCCTGCTGCGGCGAGAACGCGTACAAAGGCTTCGAGGTCATGATGGCGATGTGCCGGTCCGTCGTCGAACGCGGCCAGATCGCGCTGCCGCTGCCCGATGGCGCGCCCGAAATCGACGCGCTGGCAACGGCCGTGCCGGAACGCCCCGTCCTTCTTTCGATGGAAGCGAACCGAAAAGAGTATCCGGGGTAAGCGCGATGTTCCTGGGGAAAATCCCCGGCCAACACGTTTTCCCGAAACCAACCCTTGAGGCAAGGAGCGCACTATGGACTTATTCGAAAAATTCGCCGGGCAAATCGAGACCTTCGTGGGCGTGTGCCACACGTTGAGCCGGAACATGTACGTGACGGGCCACGGCGGCAACCTGGCGTGGAAAATGGACGACGACACCCTGCTCATCACGCCGACCCAAATGAACAAAGGAGACATCCGGCGCGAGGACGTGACGTTTCTCAACTTCAACGGCGAGGTGGTTGCGGGCAAACGCCGACCGACCGGCGAAACGCCCATGTACATCAATTTTTTCCGCGAACGGCCCGACATCCGTTCCGTGATCCATTGCCACCCGCCCTACGTCAACGCGTTCGCGATCACGACCGGCCCGAATTGGCTGATGCGTCCCTTTTTCCCCGAAACCATCACCGAAGTGGGGCCCGTCCCGATCGTGCCCTATGGCGAACCGTTGACGCAGCGGCTCGCGGACAATTTCCTGCCCTTCCTCAAAAAGTACAACGCGTTTCTGATGGAAAATCATGGACTGGTCATCATGAGCCGTCTCGATATCCAATGGACCTTGATGAACACCGAACTGCTCGAGATGACCGCCAAACACATCCTTCACGCGCTGCCCAATGGCGGCCTCAAGGAAATCGCCCGGGAAGACGTCCGCAACATGGACAACATCATGCGCACCCGCAACCTGCCCTACATGGGGGCGCCGGACGTCTGGACGTCGCTGGAACAGCTATATTTCGAAGAAGCATAATTCCCGGAAAACCGATTCGGCTTCTTCGCAGGAATCGATCCTTCTGCGAAGAAGCCGAATCAGACCCCCCCGGGACAGTCCATGGCCCCCGGATAATCAGTCGCGCCAATCCTCGACGTCCTCCCCGGCATCCAACGGCTCCTCGCCCAACCCCGGCGCCGGCTCATCAAAGGACAATTCCTCAGCCCCGATGTCCAACTCGTCAGCGTCGTCGGCTTCCTCCAACAACGTCTCGGCAGGATTCCGCGCAAAAGCCGCCACTTCTTCGTCGTCCGCCGGAACCAGCACCGCATCCTCTTCCTCGAATTCGTCTTCTTCCTCGACTTCATCCGCCTCGACGACGCCGACTTCTTCCTCATCCTCGACGACGCGAGCAACCGGCGCCGGACGACGCGCCAAACGCTTGAGCGACAAACGCTTGGCGCTCTTGTCTTCCGCCGATCCCACGCGAATCAACTCGATCTCCCCCGTCGCTTCTTTCGGACACCACTCGTCATGGGGACACTTGAAACCGGTCTTCTCCGCTCCCCACTCCGTAAACCGCCGTCCGCACTTGGGGCACTGATACTTTACCGCCATCTCCGCGCTCTCCTTAGATACACAAAACTATTACGCTAATACCCTCTTGAGACGGCGCATTATATCAGAAGCCGCCCAAAAATCAAACGCCCGAAAAGCGCCGCGCACACAGCCCGAATCCGTCCGCTTCAAAATGAAACGGCCTGCGCTCGATAACGAAATTATCCCGTACGCCCCGATCCCCCTTCTCGCGCCAAAACCAAGGCATAACCTATTGAAAACAAAATACTTTTCGAGAAATGGGCGGCATTGGCATCGCCTTTGCTTTTATGTAGGCGGTCCACGGAAAGACGCAAGACAAGATGCTCGTGGATCGAGAAGGCAACCAACAGCCTCGGCGTCGAGGCGGGACGGATAAGAAAGGAGGGATCGTTATGGGTCTGGTACGTTGGAGAGAGCGGGGCGACCTGAGCCCGTGGAGCGCCTTGCGCGACCTGGAGTCCCAATTCAACCGCGTGTTCGGCGATTTTGGGCTGAGCTCGAATTGGACGATGGATCCGCTGGTGGACATCAGCGAGACGGATGAAGCCTATGTCCTGGAGGCGGACTTGCCGGGCATGTCGAAACAAGACATCGAACTGTCGTGCGTCGACAACGTGGTGACGATCAAAGGCGAGCGCAAACACGAGAAGAAGGTCGACGACGAGGGCGTGCAGCGCACCGAGCGCCGGTATGGCGCGTTCCAGCGCTCCTTCGAGATTCCAGGCGGCTTTGAAACCGACAAGGTGTCGGCGGAATACACGGATGGCGTCCTGCGGGTTACGCTGCCCAAACGCGAGGAAAGCAAGCCCAAACAGATCGACGTGAAGGTCCTCTAAGACCACGGCCCGGCTTCAACCAAAAGGAGAACCGTCATGACAACCGAAACGAAACAGAAAGCGGGCGAGGTCTTTATGACGCCGCGGATCGACATCATCGAACAGCAAGACGCTGTCCGGATCGAGGCGGAGCTTCCGGGCGTCGCTAAAACCGGAGTGGAAATCCAAGTGGAGGGAGATGAACTGACGTTGACGGGTCGGCGTCGATCGGACGCCCAGCCGGGCCGCGTTCTGGTCCGCGAGCGCCGGCTGCAACAATATCGGCGGGTGTTTGCCTTGAGCCGCGCCGTCGACTCCTCCAAGATCAAGGCCGAGATGCGCGATGGCGTGTTGACCTTGACCATTCCCAAGGCGGAGCACATGAAGCCCAAGCAGATACCGATTGTTTGATTTCAGACGCCGCAGCCCGTGGCGGCCGCACATACGGATCACGGACCGCCCCGCGTGACAACACGGGGCGGTCCGTGTATAGTCATGGCGTCAAGCAAGGAGCCATGCCATGCCGCACGTGGAACGGTTGAGTTTTTCCATTGAAAAACCCCTGCTCGAACGGCTCGAGAAATTGGTGGCCGAAGGAAACTACGCCAACCGCTCGGAATTCATCCGCGACATGGTGCGCGATCGCCTCGTCGAGCAGGAATGGGAACGCAACGAAGAGGCATTGGGTTCCCTCACCATCGTCTATGACCATCATGTCCGGCTGCTCACCGAGAAACTCGTCTCCCTGCAGCACGATTGCCACGGATCCATTCTTGTCACGACCCACGTTCACCTCGACCACCACCGCTGCGTCGAAGTGATCCTGGTCCGGGGCGCCGCAAAAGAAATCCGCCGCCTGGCCGACCTCATCCGCCAACAAAAAGGCGTGCTCCATGCCGCCCTCTCCATGAGCTCCGCCGGCCATTGCCTGGCATAGGGGTTCGGCCCCGTTCCATCTGAAGACGACAAACCCTGGCGCATACTTTTTTTTGGGGGGGGAAGGGAGTCCATCAACCACAGACCGCCGCTGACGCAAAAAGCGTTTTCGGCAGAATTTGCTGGATGGAAGAGAAAAAACGCGTCAACCTATTCCAAATCGCCGATCCAGCGCGATGGGAAAGACGCGTATTCGCGCAGTTCCCATGGGGCGGTTGAAACGGCCCATGGGGCGCCGGTCTCGGAAAACAGTTTGCCTTCCCGCATGCCGCGATCCATGACGTCGCCGATGCCGGCGATGAGGGTGGCGTCGCCGTTGGGCACGATGGCGTCGCGGGGAATTGGAACGATCCGGCGCGCGGATTCGTAGGCCCCGTTGACGAGCAGCACGTAGCCTTCGGCTTCCGCGAGCGGCATGAGGAGGGGTTCGTCGCTTTCCAGAATGACCTCGACCAAGCGGCGCATCAGGGTGGCCGTCGGCGGACAGAATTCCTCGGGCGGGATGACGTCGCCGTTGGGCAACCGGGCCCCTTGAACATCGTCCACGGCGATGACGCCGTCGGCGCCGATGATGGTCCAGGCGCGCGGGCGGTCTTGCGGCGCGCAATGCGTCAGGTGCACGCAGAGCTCGGCGCCGGTGTCCAGCGCGGCGCGCAAGCAGCTCGTGTCTTCGCAGGCGATCGGCTTGGCGCGGTATAGCTCGGCCTGCACCGACACAGGGCGCGCGAAATCGTGTGGCTCGCTGTCGGCCAGAAACAGGGCCGTGTTGAGCAGGTGCGCGCCCGTCGTGGCGAGAGGGCCGTCAAACGTCCATTCGTCGCCGCAACGCACGAGGCCGGCCCAGGCGTTGCGGGCGTCGTGCGCGTCGGCGCGCCGACAAAGAGAGACGGCGCGGATGGCGCGCACGGGGCCAACGACGCCTTCGCACAGACGCCGTTTCAGGGCGACGAACAGGGGGGCGGCGACGTCGTGAAAGTTGATGGCGCAGATGCCGCCGGTTCGTTGTTGCAAGGCAGCCAATTCGCGAAAGTGTTGAATCGTGATGGCGGGCGGTTTCTCGAGAAAAACGTGGAGGCCGCGTTCGAGGGCGGCTTTTGCCATGGAATACTGGCATGGGGCGGGCGCGGCGATGCTCACGAGTTGGAGGTCGTTCTCGGAATCGAGCATTTCGCGGTAATCGCGATAGCGGGGAACGCCGATCCCGTTGAGCGGCGATGCCGCCGCGCAGGAATCGTCGGGTTCGGCGAAAGCCACGATGCGAACCAGGCCTTCGTTGACAAGGCGCAGGACGGCTCCCGCATGCACGGAGCCGAAGCCGCCGGTTCCCGCCAAGGCTATTTTAATGCGGTGCACGGGTCATCCCCTCAACGTTTCGAGCAGGGCTTTGCAGGCCTTCACGCCGTCGGGCTCGCTCAGGCGGCCGCCCTCGAATTCGATGCCGATATGGCCGCGGTAACCGTGTTTGCCGACGACGATGCGAAGCAGCCGGTCGAAATCCAACGTCGTTTCCCGGCCTGACTGCGGGTCGAAATCGTAGCACTTCGCGCTGACCGCCTTGGCGTAGCTCATCATGAGGTCCACCCCGAGATAGCGGTCCACGTCATCGGGGAAATTGCCAAAGTCGGGCAGCGTGCCGAGACGGTCATGGTTCACGGCGGCGATGAGTTGGATAAGCGCCTCGGGGCGGGACGACGGTCCTCCGTGATTTTCGATAAGCACGTGGATCTTCCGCTTCTCGCCGTGATCGCACAAGGCGCGCAACGGCTTTACGGAACGATCGACGAATTCTTTCATCGCGATCGGGTCGCTCAGCGCGTTGTCGGAATAGCCCGTCCAGTTCATGCGAATCGAATGACAGCCGAGATAGTGGGCGAAATCGATCATCCTGCGGTGCCGTTCGACGGCGTCGCGACGCTCCTCCTCGGCGGCGGCGCCGATATGGCCTTGTCCGTCCACCATGATGAGCAGCAACTTCACGTCGTGATCCGAAGCAGCGCGCGCAAACGCGTCCAGAAAGGCTTTTCTTTCCCGGAATGCGCCGGTTTGAATCGGCATCATGCCGCTGACGAGTTCCAGGGCGGCGATCCCAAACTCCTGGCGCACGTAGCCGGGCACGTCCAGGATCGCGAGTTGACCCGGTTTGCCGCCGACGGTCCTGTGGAGGGACCACATGGCGAGGGAAATATCGAACGTTCGTGCGACCGGCTCCTCCGCAGCGGAAGTCGCCGCCCAAACGGCGGCGCCCATGCCCGCCAAGCTTGTTGTCTTCAGGAAATCGCGACGCGTCACGTTTTTGCGTCTCATGGCAACTCCTTATCGCGCCGACACAGACGCGGCGCCAAGCGCACCATCGGTCTGCATTACACTGTAGATCATTGTTTGCGGGGAATCCAGCCAACAAAAATCCAAGGCCGGCCAGGCAAGGCTATTTCGAGGGAAGAGCGCTTCTGCGAGCGCCGGGCTTGATGGGAAGACGCATGGAGAACTGGAGCCCTCCCTCAGGACGGTTCGCGTAGGAGATCTCTCCGCCGTGCGCCGTCACGATCCGGTGCACGATGGAAAGACCCAACCCCGTGCCGCCCTCTTTCAGGGTGAAAAACGGCGCGAAGAGGTCTTCTCCAGGAGCAAGGTGCAACCCCGGTCCGTTGTCGATCACCTCGAACACGACAAAGGCGCGATCGCTGTAAACGCGCAGGTCCACGCGGCCCGAGTCCGCCTCGACGGCATCGATGGCGTTATTCAGGATGTTCACCAAGGCTTGGGCGGCGCGCGCGACGTCGGCGTGCATCATCGGCGGATCGGGATCGACGCTAACCCGCAACACGGCCTTCTTGTCCAACGCGCGCTTGCGGCACAGCTTGGCGGCGCGCTGGGCAATGTCCCCCGGACTGCACATGGCGGGCTGCAGATCAAAGAAGGGCCGCGCAAACCCTAAAAAAAGCCCGATGGACCGCTCGAGTTCGCCGACTTCTTCCAGAATCATTTCCGCATTGCGAAGCATCTCGGGATCGTCCCGCAGTTTGCGCATGAGAAGCTCGGCCATGCCGCTGATCACGCTGAGCGGATTGCGCAGTTCGTGCACGACGCCCGCCGTCAGTTCGCCCAGCGAGGCCAATTGCCGGTTGAGTTCCGCCGCACGCTCCAGGGCGCGCCGTTCGGTCATGTCGGTGAAGAGGAATACGACGCCGTTGAAGGCTTCGGGGCCTTTCAGGAGCGACGCCGACAGCCCGATCTCCTTTTTTTCGCCGCTCTCCAGCGTAAGCACAAGTTCGCGGCGCGAGACGGGTTCATGGGTGTCGGCGATTTCGCGAACGATGT
>ERZ795030.1285-NODE-1285-length-34839-cov-9.143888_pt1 | contig 34839 bp, 23 predicted proteins | sample MGYA00375122_ERZ795030 | MGnify/ENA primary metagenome ERZ795030 (study PRJEB30165, sample SAMN05720146) | activated sludge metagenome | isolation source: anaerobic digester from wastewater treatment plant | place: Japan | collected 2015-04-20 ... | reverse complement strand
CCTTTTTACGAAACGGGAAAGGTTAAGAAAAACGACCTCTCAGAAAAAGATGTACACATCGTAATGAACCTTATTCGGGAAATCAGGCCACATCAGATATTTGTTGCCGGTGACCTGGCAGACCCCCATGGTACACACCGGGTTTGTTTGAATGCAGTTTTAGCCGCTATAGACGAGTTAAACAAAGAAGGATTGATGGACGAATGTCGCGTGTGGATGTATCGCGGAGCCTGGGCAGAATGGGAAATCGACCATATCGAAATGGCAGTCCCCATGAGTCCTGAACAGCTGATGAATAAAAGAAAATCTATCCTAAGACACCAGTCACAAATGGAAAGTGCGCCTTTTATGGGCAAAGATGAACGCCTTTTCTGGCAACGTTCAGAAGATAGAAACAGGGCTACTGCAGCACTATACCAGCAGTTGGGATTGGCGTCTTACGAAGCCATTGAAGCTTTTGTGGAATACAAGTTTTGAATCAAAACTATTTTTACAGTTTTGTGTGCCTGACGATCAACAAATGACGGGCTTTTTTATCTTCAAAAATAATGGGAGAAGAAGATAACTCTACCTGGTAAGAATCATTGTTTTTTGTTTGATGGATGGTTGTCATGCTCATTTCTTTATCTCTCTTAAACTCTGACAATGAGTCTATTAGTCCAGAAACTTCTTCTGCTGATCGCAGATCTAAAAGTTTTAAATTTAGAAATTCTTCCTTGGTATAACCATACAGCTCTAAGGCGGCGGCGTTGACTTCTAAGACAAAGAGGGATTCCACATCAACAATCATCATGGGTTGTGGATTGTTTTCAAACAAGTAGCAATATTTTTCCTGACTTTTCAACACGGCTCTTTCCGCTCTTACGCGCGCAATGTATAAGGCAACTTGATTGGAGAAGATCTCCACAATTTCAGCATCCGAAAACTCATCTCCTCTTTTGAAAATTAAAGTAAAAACCGCCATCAATCGTTCTTTATGCATAACGGGAACTAAAACTATTTCTCCTACATTAAAAGAATCAGTAATAATTTGAATGATAGTGGTTGAGAATATTCTATCTTTAAGCTCTTTGATATTTTTCAAGTGCAGAGTTGCCCCATTTTTAAGCGTAGAACTAAATGTTAAGTCTGCTTTCCATACTTTCTCTAAAAGGTTGAATCCCAAAATATTCTCCGAGTTTTTGGCAAAATTACCCAAGCCGCTGAAACCTTTAGTAATATATGTTTCCCCATTATCTATAAATCGACTGAAAGCAACTACCTTAGCACCGGATATTTCCATCATTATATCCGTAATTTTAACAAAATCTATTTTTCCTGTTTGAACTTGAATAAAGCGGGTACTTTCTTCCAAGACCTTGCGGAGTCGAATTCTTTTTTGTTGCAGCATTTCTTGTGTCCTGGTTTTTTCTGTAATGTCATTGACCAGTACATGTGAGGCAATTTGCCCCTGCCATTCAATGAATGACGGCGTCACTTCAGTTATCATAAGCTCACCATTTTTCTTTACATGACGTGAAATAGCTTTTGTCAACTTTTTTGTATTGAAAGCCCGGCTGACACTTTCATACATCGATTCAATATCTTCTTGAGGTTTTATATCTGCAATAGTAAGAGATAAAAATTCTTTCCTTGAGTAACCGTAATGTTTTAGAGCCGCATCATTTACTTCAAGAAACCGAAAGTCTTTGCTCACTATCAGCATGGGTTCAGGATTCTTTTCAAAGAGCATACGATATCTCTTTTCACTTTCCTCCAATGCTCGCTGCGACGAAGTAATTTTTTCTTTTTGCTCAATCTCTTTCAAAACCCTGTTGACAACATGATTCATGCAGGATATTAACATTGAACCCTTTAACAGGTAATCAGATGCGCCCATCTTCTTTATTTCCAAAGCAATCTTCTCATTAAGCTGTTCAGTTGAAACAACAAAAGGAGGTGTCAACAACTTTTTCGAATTTCTACTTTGTATCCAATCACAGGTATTAGCATCAGATAACAGCTCAAAACCAATAATCATCAGATCAATGGTTTGATTTTCTAAAATATCGTCAGCTTTTTGAATTGCGTCTACCGGAAAAGCCTTATAACCGGATTTTTCCAATTCGAGTTGAATCGATCGGGCAATACCGATATTGTCTTCAAGGATTAAGATTTTTTTCATGATGTGTGATTATGTAGCAGATATTTTTTTGGAAGTGTTTGACTAAATCCGAACTTTCTTTCACTGAGAGTATGAATAACTTTACACACAAATAAACTGAACAACACCCAAAGTGGACATTCGCAAAGATAGTCAAAAAATTAGATTATTAATAGTTTTTTTAAACTTCATCAACCTTACATGGTAAAGTCCTGATTTTCAACTGTAGCTACGTCACACAATGATTACTGAAAATTTCATTTTTTTTTAAAATCATCAGATGATTCTGTTTTATTATTCATTCTTTGGCTCGTAAAGCACAGAAATTAAGAATGAATTTAATGAATATAAAGTGACATGAGGGGCTAAAATAAAAACAGGAGAAAACCTTTTGATTTTCTCCTGTAGTGATTTACAAACAAAAATTTATCAAGTTAGTACACAATCATGTAATTTACTTTCTACAAGCACTTATTTATTTATCAAGGTAACAATATTCGTTTTTATAAATGCAATACTTCACAGTTTTATGGGTGTATCATGATTTTTCTGCTCACATTGTCGAGTGAAATAATATATATACCGTGATGTAAGTACGGAGAAACATAATCCCCTGCAACAACTTCTTGTTGTACAATCTGACCGGTAAGATTCATCAGATTCAATATTCCATGATAATTTGAGATTTTTACCCGATTATCCGAAATGGAAATATTATAAATAAAATCAGAGTTGAATGCTACATCATTCGTAATGATCGGATTTTTCCATTTAGCCACTGTTATGGTTGAATTGTCATCAGTGGGATATGTTGCAGACCTTGGAACTTGCTTATCGTTCACATCTACTTCATAATAACCGCCGGCAGCACTAAAATCAAATTTGTTATATAAATAATACTCGCTTACACTCGAAAAATTCTCAAAAACAAATGAAAAAACTCCGTCAGATTGTTTGGTTGCTTGAATAACTTCTGTCGGGTCTTCACTCCAGCCATTATAATCTCCATATACAAAAACATTTGCGGTACCTGAAGGAACATTAACGGTAATATGAATATCTCCCTTTACATCCGGATTATAAAGTATTTTCCATGAAACAACCGTATATGGACCAGCCCCCTTTCCCGCAACTTCATTTCCAGTACCGTTTGGACCATCCATCCCTACATAGACCCAACCCGGACCGGAAGTAAATTGAACCCAATGTTCTGGATCAGCTCCCGGAATATCTACACTAAATGTGTCCGTAGCTGCAATACGTTGCATTTCTACAAATTGATCAACCCAACCACCGGTTGCATCACCAATAATGTAACAATAATTGGTTTCTACCGGTACTTTAACCTTATAAACGATCGAATTAACATTCGTGATGCCCAGCATCAATAAAAATAAACTTAAAAATGTAATTTTTGTTTTCATAACTTTAAAATTTAATTGTCGCTTAACGTATTATTAATTAAAAAAATATTCCCTTTTTGTTAAGTTTTAATCAGATATCATTTAATCTCAAAGACCGATGTTCTGCTCGATCTATCCAGATAAAATACCTTAGCCTTTATTTGTTTGAGATTATCTGTAGAAACCGGCTTCGTCCATAATAAAGAATTTTGATCTGGTGTGGAACCATCGGTAGTGTACCGAATTTCCGATTGTTCTATATTGGAATTCATGTAAATCTTACCGTCAATCATCTTTATACCGGGCTGGTCAATCCTGACATGTACTTGCTTCGAAATCAAATAAGGTAAATATTTTGTATTGATTATCTTATTGAATTTTGACACAGCACCGCAATAGAGATTATCATCCGTTTCCCACGATGGAGAGGCATTCCAGGCACGTTCTACCAAGCCTAAAATCTTGGGAAACAACAGATATTCCGTCATTTCAAAATTTCTGATCGTTTCAGCCCATAACTGACCTTGAATTCCCTTGATATTTTCTTTTATGGCAGCTTGGTTTTTATCAAGCCCTTCATAGGGCAAAAAATCAAATGATGTGAATTGATTGACTGTTCCTCCCCATCTATGTCCGGGTTCATTATAACTGTCATTATAAGACAAATCCAAATACAAATTGGTAACATTGGATAGAATGATATTGTGCCCGGCATGAGCCAATTCTAAAACAAGATTATCTTCCATCTCCGGCGTAGTGTACCAGCAGTTAACTTGTAACTTCTTGTTTTTAAATAAAGGATTAACCTTATGATCGGGGGTTAGCGCTATTTCCTGCCAACCGGCCATTATTAACCCTTTTTCCGATAAAAATGTATTTAATTTCTTATAAAAATAATCTGATAACTCCTTGGTGGATTTCATTCCGTTCTTTTGCATAAAATCCTGTGCAATCGGAGAATCTGTCCAGGCCCCACGAGGAACCTCATCTCCACCTATATGGAATACATCAAGCGGAGCGTCCGCATCCTGATAAATCGATATTACTTCATGAATCACCTTTTCCATGAAGCGATAGGTGGAAGGTAATGCCGCATTAAGCACATTGTCATTATAATCTTGAGCCGATTTGTAAACCGAACGATCTTCAAAATCAGTCAACAAATATTCCTCTGCTTTTACACGATCTGTATCAATGAACTTATTGTACCTGGCATTCATCGCCTTAATAGCTGCACGTGAATGACCCGGCATATCAATTTCAGGGATAACCTTCACATGTCGTTGTTTTGCATATTGTAAAATCTCAATAAAATCATTTCGGGTATAAAAGCCATTTCCTGCGTTTTGCGTGTTGTTAACATCCCATCCGCTGCCATAGGCAGGATATAAGCATGTCGATTCATCCGTAGTGTAGCCTCTTTTGGAAGCAATTTCAGTCAGTTCTTCCAATCCCGGGATTTCAAGTCTCCACCCCTCATCATCAGCTAAATGCAAATGCAATACATTTAATTTGTAAGAAGAAATAGTATTGATAAGATTCAACAGATCTTCCTTTGAAACAAAGTTTCTGGCAAGGTCTATCATCAAACCCCTGTGCAACAGATCCGGATAGTCTGAAATGCTCATATAAGGCAAATCCGGGGAATGCTCTAACATGGTCAGCAAACTCTGTATTCCATTGAAAATGGCATGCGCTGTTTGACCTTTGATTGTAATTAAAGAATCGCTGACAGTTAAAAAGTAGTGCTCCTCGTTTACGTATGTTTCATCCGTTTCGTATAATAATTTGATGGTTGTATGTCCACTTCCTGTTGAAGAAACTTTATGTTTTATATCAATCAGCGATTGTTTTAACAGATCAGCCTCATTTATAAAACGTGAATCCGGCAGTACATTAAAGCTATTCTTTGTTTTACAAACTCCCTGTTTTATGTCAACTTTTTTCAAGGAAGGAATTAAGTCAGAACTGTTTAGAGCTATATTTGGATTCAATTTATCATTGAAATCATATATGCTTGAGTTGCTCGGACAGATTTGATTGCGACTGTCATCAATGATCAAAGGTAAATCTGCCACCACTGAATCTAAACCGTTTTTATCGTGATAAACAATAAACGGACTTTCAGGGTAGAAAGAACAGGAATTTGGACCGTAAGGTACGGATAAAACAATTTTCAGCGAATCTTGTTTTTCAATTAAATCATCTTTTTTGGTCTGATTTATTTTGTAATACGAACCACTGATTTGTTCAATGGATATTCCCTCCTGATATGATACTTCAAAGTAATGCGGCAGTTGTGAAAAATAAATTGTCCAATTATTTTCCACTGGTTTGTTGGTGTTGCTGATCACATAAAATGTTTCCAGGTAACCTTGCTCATTAGCCGGTTCAATTTTCCACACCAACCGTAAGGGCTCCTCCCTGGTTGAACAGGAAGAAAAAAACAGGATAAAAACCAACAATAAAAGATGTACTATTTTCTTTCTCATAGAAATAATTTTTATGGTATTCTTTGATATACCCTCACATAATCAATCTCATAAGTAGCGGGAAAAATAGTGTCATCTATTCCATCATATCCTCCCCAGGAACCACCTACGGCGATATTAAGTTTTAAGTTAAAAGGCACATTAAAGGGCCAGGTATCTTTAATGCCCTGATGATCGTTCATAAAGGTAAAGTATCTCTCTTCATCAACAAATCCTGCTATATAATCCTCTGTCCATTCCACTGCATACACGTGAAATTCTGTTTCACAATCAGGAACCATAATACGTGCATTCTTTCCGGTTCCCACTGCAGGAGTATAAGCACCCGTATGTGCTGAAAAATGAACTAAGCCCGGCTCAGCTCCAACATACTCCATAATATCAATTTCACCGTCTCTGACAGATTGCATATTTCTTGGGAGCATCCAGAAGGCGGGCCACGTACCCCTTCCGGAAGGTAATTTCGCTCTCATTTCAAAACGTCCATATGTCCAATATTCTTTCGTGTTCATTCGTGCCGAAATATATTTTCTACCTTCATAAGGAGTGTTTAATTTTATAGCCGAAATGATAAGAACTCCATCTTTGATTTTTGCTACCGTATCAGTCCCTAACACACGATCTACATAGTATTGTTCTTCCTCATTTCCCCATCCATGCCCGCCGACCTCAAACATCCATTTGTCACCCGGCAGAGCACATTTTCCGTTGGCATCTCTTCCCTCATTAAATTCTTCACTCCAAACCAATTGATATTCAAGTTCATCTGTATCTACATCTTGACTTATAACAGGTTTATGAGTAAAATAAGCCGGATCTTCCCGCATGCAAGCATATAAAAGCAAGAGGGCACCGATAGAAAAAATCATAAATTGAATTGTTGTTCCTCGTGAAAAGAAATTTTTAAGTATCTTCATAATAAATTATCAATTTATTGTTTTTAAACTTACATTTTATACAAATTAATTGGCTTGTTTTGGAACAAAATAATAATGCCAGCTCACAATTTCACCAAGTGTAAACTCTTGCCAGAAAAGATGCAGCAAACCATCCGACAACTCAACAATCTCATATTCTGCACCTAATGCGGCAGGTGAAGCCGGATAACTTGGAAAAGCTCCTTCTGAAAAACTTAAAAACAGCTTATCTTTTTCATCCCTTCGAATGCTCCATTTTTGACCTTCCGGTTGTGTGTATTTAATTGTAGCACCTACTTTACCCCCATCCGGATAGTTTGCGGGATCTAGTGTTTTTAATACACTTGGGTCTGCATAGATAAATCCGTGTGCATCCAATTTATACTCGTTGTTTTTTGAAATAAAACTTAACTCATCATCATATATTTCATAATCTTTCAGTTCGTTGGGTACTAAAGCCCACACTCCTTCCCATGCACCTCCCGGATCAGACCATATTCCGGTTAAATGACCTTCTTTCATATAGTCCCATACCCATACCTTTTGACTGGTTTTACCGGTAAGTTTATACACGATAGGATCACTTTCCGGTACCGTAAAGTTAAAGTAAACCGAATCACTTAATCCTCCACTACCAAAAGCCTGTATAACGCCTTTATATTCACCTGCCAACATATATTGAATAGTTAAATTTCTATCACTGGAACGTAAATAAGTCCCGTTGGGTTGTTCTATGGTCCAGAATGGCGACAATTGGTCTCCGGTGAAAGAAAAGTGAATTGTACTAAGAGATTCCGGATCCGGACTTACGGAATAGGAAAATTGATCTACGGAAGGTCTGTCACCGATTGAAAATCGTTGTTCTTTGCACGATTGAACCAATGCAACGGCACAAAGTAAAATTATTATTCGTATGTTGTTTTTTCTTTTCATTTTAGAATGTTGTAGGTTTATTAATATTTTTAATAGGGATTTTGTATTAAAGTCCCTTTAGCCTGATCTATTTCCGATTGAGGGATTGGCAGGTGTTTTTTGTTCGGTGTATACCCTCTGTCACCTAATACTTCAACAGCCTTGTCGTATCGCACCAAATCCCAGAACCTGTGTCCTTCACAAGCAAATTCCAAGCGATTTTCAAGCAATAAATTATCTAATGTAGCCACCCTTTTTTTAGTTGAAAATTCCGGGTCATCTATATCTTTCTGAAAAGCTCTTGCCCTGACCTGATTTAAATACAGATCAGCTTCTTCCTGATTTCCACCGGTTCTTACAATAAGTTCGGAGGCTATTAAAAGTGTCTCAGCATATCTGAAAACTCGGTAATTATTTCGATAATTGATATCAGCACCACCATCCGGACCTGAAACAAACTTATCATTTCCATTTAATCTGGGTAAATACTTCCTGTTAAAGTAACCGGTGTCGTCATAACGAGGCACATAACTAGCTTGAGGGTAAGATTGTTGGTATTTTGCAAAATTTAATATTCCCCCATCTTTACGTTGATCTGCATCATCGTATAAATCATATAAGCTCTTTTCTACCGGTTCAAAACCATATCCGCCTCCGGCATAATGAGGAGAATTAACCAGTGCATTGATTCCTATCAGAGTCGGATATACTGTTCCTCCTGCTCTTGTGGCATTTTCCCAAGTTCTGCTACTAGGATTATCAGTATAGTTAACTTCAAAGATAGATTCAGAACACCATTCTCCAATATCTTCCCAAATATCCGCGAAATTAGGATACAAACTGTATAAACCCGACTGTATGATTTCTCTCATATCATTCAGAACTTCGGGATATAAAGCTTCATCTTTCTGATACATCACCAAATTAGCTTTTAGCATTTGTGCAGTTGCTTGGGTTATTCTACCTTTTTGCATTTTAGGAACGGTAAGTGGTAATTTGTTATCTTGAATCGCAAAATCAAGATCACTTAAAATACGCTTATAAACCTCATCTGCAGAAAGTTGTGGAACATAAAAGTTTTCTTCCGGATTTTTATCGTAATAAGGAACATTTCCCCATAATTTCCACAACCAGAAATAATAGTATGCACGCAAAGTATGTGCTTCGGCTAAGATTCTATTTTTACGGGTTGAGCTGATGTTTTGCACTTTATCCATGTTATTGATCACCGTATTAGTACGATAAATACCGGAGTAAAATACAACCCACAAAACAGAAGGTGTAAATTCAGAACTTGCCCTAAAAAATCGCATTTGAGTAAAGACAGGAATATCGTTTACATGTGCACCACCTACACGCACATCATCTGACATTATATCTGATATAAATGGTAGTGGTCCGTATTCCCAAAACACAAAATCGGGCCATTGCAACACATTATAGGCTGCCATTAGAGCTTTTGTAATCTCTTCTTCATTGCTATAATAAAACTCAGCAAGCTCCAGCGTCGTAGGAGTAACTTCCAAAAAGTCATCTGTACAACTTTGAAAACTCGAGACAGCTAAAATTGTCGTTAGGATAAAAATTAGTTTTTTCATGATCTTCTTTCTATAAAATAATATTAGCACCAAATGAAAAGACTCTCGGCTGCGGATAAATTCCTCTGTCAACTCCTAAGGAAGTTCCTCCCGATGAAATTTCCGGATCAAAGCCATGGTACCGTGTAATGGTCAATAAATTCTCGGCATTAACATAAAATCTAACTTTCTGCAGCAATACTTTTTTTACCAAATTTTCAGGAATTGAATACCCTATTTGTAAGTTTCTTAACCTTAGAAACGAACCATCATGAACATAAAGATCGGACGAACGCCAATTGTTGTTAGATAAATCATTTGAAAGGCGGGGAATTCTGTTGGATGAGCCGGGACCCGTCCAACGTTTCAGCATATAAGACGGTAAATTTACAGGCGGAAGGTCTGTTCTGCGAGATACGTCAAACACATCATTTCCTAAAGAAACATGGAAAACTGTAGATAAGTCAAAGCCTTTCCATTCCATGTCTGCGTTCAGACCGAGAGTCCATGGCGGCATTCCGTTTCCAATATTTACACGGTCATATTCATCTACAACGCCATCTTTATTGGTGTCAACAAAACGAACATCTCCCGGCTTTGCGTTCGGTTGCAATAACTCACCATCTTTGTTCACATAGTCCTGTACTTCCTGTTCCGTTTGAAAGATACCGTCTGTTTTCATTCCGTAGAAGAAGGGGAAAGGCTGTCCGTTTTCAGCGCGGGTAAATGTTCCGACACCACCCAAAGCCGTATCGTAATTAGCCCATCCCGTTTCATTTCCTAATTTGATTAATGTGTTTTTAATATATGAAGCATTAGCACCCACATTGAACTTAAATTGATTGAATCGGAATCTGTATTTCAAGTCAAATTCAACTCCTTGATTCCGCATGTCGCCTACGTTTCCTATCGGACGTGAATTTCCGATATATTGGGGAAGTGCCATCGTCATCAACATGCCATTTGTTCGCTTGTTGAACCAATCAAAAGTGAAACTCAAAGCACCATTAAAAAAATATGTGTCGAGACCTATATTAGTTTGCTCCGATTCTTCCCATCTTAAATAAGGGTTTGAGTAAGCCGTAGGGGTGGATCCTGGAGCAATGACATTTTGCCCCTCCATTCCAAGTATGTAATTTATATTACCAACGATTGTTGATGTGTATCCAAATTCTCCGATAGATTGATTTCCATTTTTTCCCCAACTGGCACGTAACTTTGCAGAGCTGAGAAAGTCCATCTTATCCTCCATGAACTCTTCATTGGTAATAGTCCAACCTACAGATAAAGATGGAAAATTAGCCCACCTGTTTTTTCTACCAAAATTTGAAGATCCGTCACGACGCAAAGTTGCTTCAACTATATATCTTTCCCTGTAATTATATCCAATTTTTCCAAAATAAGAGGCTAACCTGTGATAAGCACTTGGTGAACCCCAGGCTCCTCGTTCATTGGATGCTTTATCTGTTGCATCTATATAAGGTTGTTTTGGATTTCTTATGTCATAACTAATACCGCCTACACCCTGACTGTTAGATGATTGAGCCGATTGTCCCAGTAAAAAATTAAATTGGTGATCATCTATATTTAGATTGTAGGTAAATAGATTTTCTACAAGCCATGTAAAACTTCTATACATTGATGACCATACGGAAGATTGATCGGTATAATGGAAAGCACCTAAATAGTAAGGCATAGTGTATCCATCATTACCCCAAAACCCCATATCAACCCCAAAAGAACTCTTGAATTTCAAATTCTTATAAAGCTCCACCTCACCCCAAAAGTTTCCTACATATTTATCCGAATTGTCCTTATCTCCCGGCAAATGTAATCTGGCTACGGGATTAGTAATTCCAAACTGACTGTCAACGATTGTAAATGGCACGCCTTTAAAATCTGTTACGGCATTAGGAAACTGTTCAAAAACCTCATCCGGGTTTTCTGCATATACATCCATTAATGGCGACATCATCAATGCTGAACCTAGCGGTGTTCCTCTTTCGCTGTTTGTACCAATTGTCCTGGAGAGAATTCTTGAATAAGAAATATTAGTCCCAACTTTAAGACTTCTCAGGAGCATTCTTTCGTCGATGTCCCATACTATGTATTGATTGTTAAAGCGTGTGGTATAACGTTCATAGTTAGACCTGTTAAGATTACCTCCGACAATTCCTTCATGATATAAATAACTTAATGACAGATAATAGCTCGACTTTGCGCTTCCACCACTAAAATTTACCTGATGTTCAACTATAGGTGCATTATAATTAAATACTTTATCTTGCCAATCTATGCCTTTCCCAAATGATTCCGGGTTAAGATATATGGGAGATTTCCCGTCATTGAGTTGTATTTCGTTCATCAATATTGCATATTCTCTCCCATTGAGAACATCCCTTTTTTTCCAGGGGTTTTGCCACCCAAATGAAGTAGAATATTCCAATTTAGGTCTGGTTTTATCCCCAAGTTTGGTTGTTACAAGTATCACCCCATTTGCTGCACGTGAGCCGTAAATAGCAGCAGAAGCCGCATCTTTCAGGATTTCAACTGAACTAATGTCTTGTGGGTTTAAATAATCAATTCCCCCTCCGATAGGCATACCATCAACTATATAAAGGGGTTCACTGTTATTAATTGTTCCAATCCCGCGGATCCGCACTTTGGAACCTGCTCCCGGCTGTCCTGAAGATTGCGTGATATTTACTCCGGAAACCATTCCTTTAAGGACATTATCAATCCGGGTGGCACTGATCTTTTCCAAATCTTCCGTTTTTACACTACTGATAGCTGCTGTCACAACGCTTTTTTTCTGCAGACCGTAGCCAACAACAATGACTTCATCCAACAGCATTTTGTCTTCCTGAAGTACGATCCGAAGGCTTGTCCGCCCATTCACTTTAATTTCCTGCGTTTTGTAACCTACGTACGATACGGTCAGGACAGCATCCGGTGAAACAGTCAGGGAAAACCGTCCCGAAACATCCGTAATTGTACCGGATGCCGTTCCCTTGATTACAACAGAAGCACCGATTATAGGTTCTCCATTATTTGTTGTTATTGTACCGGATATTTTTTGTAAAGAAACTTTTGGGGCATCTTCTTTTTTTTGTGTAATAATGATTCGAGATCCGCTGATTGCGTAAGTGCAATCTGTTTCATCCAGCAGTAAAGTCATTAATTGATCCACTGGGATCTCACCGGAAACAGATGAGACTGTTTTTTGTGAGTCAATAGCCTGAGAATCATAGGCAACAGAGAGTCCGGTTTGTTTTTCAATCAAATTAAAAGCAGCTTTTAATGTGATTTTCTCTCCTGAAAACCTGACTTTCTGATGCTGGGCATAAGAGGTGAATGGAAGGAATAGTAAAGACAAAAAAAGTAAAATCCGAATAGTTTTTTCCATGATCATTAGCTTGATATTAAATTTATCTTTGTCATCTCAAATGAATATATACATAATGTATAGAATATGTATATGTTTCGGCAGGAATTATTCAATCTGCTACAATGATGTAAGCTAAGGCGCGTATAACACACAGTCTAAAATAAATATTTTAAAAAAAATTTTTTACGCAATAATGCAAAGCGTACATATCGTGCATATTAAAGTCCTCACGCACGAAACCATGATAATTAATCTTCAAAGAACACAAAAAACCCCATTTAACATAAAGTTAAACAGGGTTAATAGTATTTGGTTGAGTATTCCAAATTCTTATTTTTTATAAAAATATACCGCATTTCCGTCTATTTTGTAGCTCGATTGGTGTATTAATAAGGTCAGGACATCCATGACTTCGCTCAAAGATTCGTCGGGGTTGAATTTTACATAATAAGACTGATGACTGAGCTGTTGTCCGTCGTAATTAATGACAACATTATATTTTCTTTCAATCATCTGGGCTATTTCATAAAAAGAAGCTTCCTGGAAAATCAAATAACCATCTTCCCATGAGGCCAATTTTGCTGCATCAACATCAATAATGGAAATGCGATCGTCACCGTGAGAATAAATAAGCTGGTCATTGGGTTTTAAAACATATAAACGACTTGCGTCCGATTCCATGGATACCTGGATGCTCCCTTCTATCAATGATGCTTTGGTCTGCCTGTCGTTTGGATATGACTGCACATGAAATTTCGTACCCAAAGCCGTGATATCAATATGCTTGGTTTTTACAACGAATGGTTTTTGAGGATCCTGAGCAACGTCAAAATTGGCTTCTCCCGAAAGAAAAACGGTACGGGTATTTGATGTGAATTCTTTTGGATAAATTAACGAAGATCCGGCATTTACGGACACTTGCGTTCCATCGGGCAATACCAGTTTTTTATATTCTCCGTAAGAAACCGAAAGTTGTGTATATTCGACAGGTGCCGGTATTGCAAGTTTATATGTAAGATAAACTGCTGAGACAATCATAAGTGCAACCGCTGCAGCTGCATAAGGAATTATTTTTCGGAGCTTGAAAGATTTGGTCTTTGTTTTTTTATCTCCTTTGTCTGTGTTAATTTGTTGCTTAACTACCGACCAATCTTCTAAAGTATGTATATCGATAACGGAAGGAATGTTTTCCCACACCAATGCCAGTGCATCATCTTTCTCAACACTATTATCATCCAGGCGAAACCATTTTGCAAAAAGCGTCAGAGTATGCCTGGATGCTTTGTTTTCGAAAAATTTTTGTACAATATTCTTTATCTGATTACTATCCATATTACCTGCTGTATTTATAAGTAAGCGAACAAGGACTTTACACACAAAAGATCATTCAAGTAAATCAACATAAAAATAAAAGACATAACTGAATAACCTTGCGAATATCAGCCAAAGCCGCGGTCAAATGGTTCTCTACGGTACGCTTGTTAATTTTTAATTTTGTTGCTATTTCCTGATTAGACATGCCCTCCACACGACTCATCATATATATTCTCTTTCGCTGTGGCGGCATCCGGCTTACTGCAACATCAATCATATCCTGTAACTGACGAGCAAAAACAATCTCTTCACTGCTAGCAAATTCATACGGACGCGCCAACTGCTCTGTAACATATTTTTCATCCACAACAACATGATCGAAGTAATTACAAACAACATTCTTCGCCATTTTAAAAATATATGACCCAAAAGAATCTATTTTAGAAAACTTTTCCTTGTCTTTCCATATACTCAGAAAAACATCCTGGGCCATGTCCCGTGCCAATTCAGCATCTTTAACAAATCCGGCAATAAAAAAAACAAGTTTGGGGTAATAATGCAGAAAAAGCACCTCAAAAGCTTTCTGATCACCCTTGGAGAGAGCATTGACGTAAGTCTTTTCAATTGTGTTGTCCACTTCGCTTAAGAAAAAAGGCTATCACAAAAATCTCAGAGCCTCTCATGGGACTCGAACCCACGACCTAATCATTACGAATGATTTGCTCTACCAACTGAGCTAAAGAGGCAACAAACGGACTTGCAAATGTAAAGACAAAAATAATTTTATACAAAGCAAATTGAAAAAATCAAATTGACTTTGCATTTTTTTTTTGATTTCATCGCTAAAATTTAAAATAAATAAAATTTTCAAAAGAATTGCATTGTAAAATTAATTAAATTGCACTATATTAGCTGCCCTATAAATCCTTTATATAAATTGCAAATGAGCTATCTGAATTTTGACAAGACATTGTTGGTTAATTTGGAAAAATCTCTTACCAAGGAGATGATTCGAACCAACAGGGCGGGTGCTTATAACAGTACAACCCTAATAGATTGCAATACAAGAAAATACCATGGACAATTAGTGGTTCCATTACCGGAAATTGACCAATCAAACCATGTTTTATTGTCTTCTTTAGATGAAACGGTTATTCAGCACGGCGCTGAATTTAATTTGGGTATTCATCAATACGAGGACAATCACTTCAGTCCGAACGGGCATAAATACATCCGACAGTTTGATTGTAATATTATTTCTCGCACAGTGTACCGCGTAGGAGGTGTAATTTTATCGAAAGAAAGAATGTTGGTCTCGTTCGAACCGCGGGTCATCATCAAATATACTTTGTTAGATGCTCATTCTCCCACCCTGTTGCGGTTTAGACCTTATTTAGCTTTTAGGAGTGTAAATGAACTGACCTATGCCAACCCTCAAGCTGACACTTCATATGAAGAGGTAAAAAATGGTATCAGCATGAGACTCTATGCGGGTTATCCCCATCTGTTCATGCAATTTTCCAAAAAGAACAGTTATACACATCAACCTGATTGGTATAAAAATATCATGTATTACAAGGAAAAAGAGCGTGGTTATGCATATAAAGAAGATTTGATGGTTCCGGGCTTTTTTGAAATGCCGATTAAAAAAGGTGAATCTGTGGTATTTTCTGCCGGCATAACGGAAATCTCTCCGCTGAAACTCAAAAAACTATGGGAAACGGAGTTGTTGAGACGCAATGAACGCGCTGATATGTTTTCAACATTAAAAAACTCAGCTCAGCAGTTCTATAAGCGTGTGGGAGAAAAAACTTATTTGTTGGCTGGTTATCCATGGTTTGGAGCACGTGCCAGGGATCAGTTCTTTTCCCTACCCGGCTGTACCCTTACCGTTGATCGCATGGACTATTTCGATGCTATCATGAAAACTTCCGTGGAAGAAATCGGAAAATTCTTGGCCGGCAATGCCGAAGACATCGGATTGGAAGAGATTGACCAACCTGATGCATTGCTGTGGTTTATAGCTGCTGTTCAGCAATATGCTGCTCATGCAACCATCGAAGAAGCCGCTGAGCGTTTTGGAGAGATCTGTGCCGAGATCATCGATTTTATCCGCAAGCAAAATCATCCAAACATCATTTTGCACAACAACAATTTATTGTACATCAATGGAACTGAAAGGGCACTTACCTGGATGAATGCAGTTGAAGATAATCTGCCCATCACGCCCCGAACGGGATATGTTGTAGAAATCAATGCACTCTGGTACAATGCTTTGAAGTTTGTGGCTATTTTAAAACGAGCTTTAGGAAATGATCATTCGGCTGATTTAACAGATTATCAAGCCGAAATTTCGCGTGAATCATTTATTAGAACATTCTGGAATGGTACTTATTTATACGATTTTGTAACTGAACATTATAGTGATCCGGAAGTAAGGCCGAATATGCTTTTCGCCATTGGTTTGCCTTTTTCGCCTTTAGATAAGCAGCAACAGAAATCAGTTTTAGACATTTGTACCCGTGAATTATTGACACCCAAAGGATTGAGAACTTTAAGTCCGAAAAGTGGTTCTTATCGTCCGGTCTACGTTGGAGGCATGTTGGAAAGAAACAGAAACTACCACAATGGTCCGGTATGGCCCCTTTTCTTCGGCGTTTTTGCCAACGCTTATATGCGGATTTATAAGCAAAGTGCCAGGTCTTTTATAGAGAGATTGCTCATTGGCTATGAAGCAGAATTAACTGAACTTTGCATAGGTACTATTCCTGAATTGTTTGACGGCAATCCACCTTACAAAGGACATGGAGGGATGTCGTTTGCCATGAGTGTGTCGCAAATTCTGAAGGTACTTGAAATGATGAAAAAGACTGAAAGTATGAATGATTAAATTAGTTCATTTAGAGTTTTATATAATAACTTGAAAAACAAATTATAACCCTATGAAAGTATTAATGTTCGGATGGGAGTTTCCACCCCACATATCAGGCGGATTAGGTACAGCAAGTTACGGCTTGACAAAAGGCATGGCTGAACAGGGTGACCTTGATCTGACTTTCGTAATGCCCAAACCTTCCGGTGATGAAGATCAAAGTTTTTTAAAGATCATGGGTGCCAACCACATTCCTGTAGTTTGGAAAGAAAATTCCCGGGAGCATGTGGAATATCGTTTAGGTAATTTCATGCACCCTGACGAATATTTCTGGTTAAGGAACGGCATTAAGTACGATTTTACACGCATCTATACTAATGACTTGGGATGTATTGATTTCTCCGGTAAATATCCCGATAATTTGATGGAAGAAATATCCAACTACGAAGCTATTGCAAGCGTATTGGCTCATCAAAAAGAATTTGATATCATCCATTCACACGATTGGCTGACTTATCCTGCCGGAATATTTGCCAAACAAATCAGTGGAAAACCATTAGTGATACACGTTCATGCCACTGATTTTGACAGAAGTAGAGGCAAGGTGAATCCTACTGTTTATTCAATAGAAAAAAGAGGTATGGATGCTTGCGATCATATCATTACAGTAAGTAATCTAACTCGCAACACCGTTATCGAAAAATATCACCAGGACCCAAACAAAGTAACTACTGTACACAATGCTGTTGAGCCTTTGGCAGATGTTGACTCTTATGTAAAATCAGAAAGAAAAGACAAAATTGTAACTTTCCTTGGTCGTATCACCATGCAAAAAGGACCGGAGTATTTTGTAGAAGCTGCTCATCGTGTACTGCAGAAGACCGATAGTGTACGGTTTGTAATGGCCGGAAGCGGTGATATGATGAACGATATGATTCACCTGGCGGCACAAAGAGGAATAGCTGACCGATTTCATTTTCCAGGCTTCCTTAGAGGCAGAAAAGTGTATGAGATGCTGGCTGAAAGTGATGTTTATATTATGCCATCTGTTTCTGAGCCTTTCGGAATTTCACCGCTGGAAGCGATGCAAGTAGGTACACCTACAATCATTTCCAAGCAATCCGGTTGTGCAGAAATCCTCACGCATACCATCAAAACTGACTATTGGGACATTGATGCGATGGCAGATGCCATTTATGGTATCGTCAAATATCCTGCTATGTATAAGAGCTTAAGGGAAAAAGGCATTGAAGAAGTCAACAATATCAAATGGTATGATGCGGGACTAAAAGTAAGAGCCATCTATAATAATTTATTAGGCTGGCATTGATGAGTTTAAATCATTCATCTTGACAACAATACAAACGAGTAAATAAAAACTACAGTTATACAAATAGATATTATATACAAATAGATATTAAATAATACAGGCATATGAAGAATATTTGTTTTTATTTTCAGATACACCAACCCATCAGGTTGAAAAAGTACGGTTTCTTCGAAATTGGTCGGGATCATTACTATTATGATGATTATCACACCGAAGAGCAAATACGCATTTTATCAGAACAATCGTTTTTGCCGACCAATAAAGTAATTGGTGACATGATTCGCAGTTCGAACGGAAAGTTCAAATGCGCATTTTCCATTTCGGGCGTAGCTTTGGAGCAATTTGAGTTATATGCTCCTGAAGTGATAGATAGCTTCCGGGAGTTGGCAAAAACAGGCAGTGTAGAGTTTTTAGCCGAAACCTACGCACATTCTTTGTCCTCTGTTTACGATACAGATGAATTTGAACTTCAAATTAAAATGCATGCCGATAAAATCGAAAGTCTATTTGGAAAACGTCCAACTGTTTTCAGAAATGCTGAATTAATCTATTCGGATGAAATCGGTGAGAAAATTTTTAATGCCGGATTCAAAACCGTTTTGATAGAAGAAGCCAAGCATGTGATGGGCTGGAAAAGTCCTAATTATATCTATACGCATGCCTATCTTAACAGGCTCAAGCTTTTGGTACGCAACAGCAAGCTTTCGGAAGATATTTTTCTCAGATTTTCAAATTATTCCTGGGAAGATTATCCTTTGACAGCTGAAAAATTCATTGGATGGATTGCGGCTGCACCGGAGAAAGAGCGTATATTCAATATATGGATGGGCTACGAGGCTTTTGGATACCAACATCGCCCCGAATCCGGTATTTACGACTTTTTAAAAGCAATTCCCTACCATGCCATGGAACAGCAAATTGGTTTTGCTTTGCCAAGTGAATTAGTCAAGCAAAAAGAAGTTGCCGGTAGCTTAACTGCCCCATACACAACCAGTTGGTGGGGGCATGAAAAGGATCTCGCACCATGGACCGGTAATGACCTGCAAAATGAAGCCTTGAGTAAACTTTATGAAGTCGGCGTACGCGTGCGTTTGTCTAAAGACAGACCTTTGTTGCATGACTGGTTGCTGTTGCAGACCAACGACTACTTCCGCTACATGAGTCATAAAGAAGCTTTTGGAAGTAATTACGAATCGCCATATGAGGCATTTGTAAATTATATGAATATATTGGCCGACTTTCTCGATCGGGTTAAATCTCAGTACCCCACGTCTATAGAGGACGAAGAACTCAATGCTTTATTACAAACCATTACGCAACAAGAAAAGGAAATTGCCGCACGGGAGCAAGAATTAAACAAACTTAAAAACAAATTATCCAAAATTTCAGGGAAATAAGTTAATGAAAGAGTACTTGGATAACAAAGTATTCCGTTTGATATCGGACATAGCCGATGAAACCGGAAAGGCTTGTTATGTTATTGGAGGATATGTGCGCGACCTGTTTTTAAAAAGGCCATCTAAAGATATAGATATAGTAGTGGTGGGCAGCGGCATTGAACTTGCCGGAAAAGTGGCTGCAGAATTAGGTAAGAAGGCTAAACTGTCCGTTTTTAAAAATTTTGGAACAGCTCATATCAATTACAAAGACTATGAAATTGAATTTGTAGGTGCCAGAAAAGAATCCTATCGTTACGATTCACGCAAACCTATTGTAGAAGATGGCACCCTGGAAGACGACCAGAACAGACGTGATTTCACCATTAACGCACTTGCTCTCAGTCTGAATAAAACTACTTACGGCGAATTGCTCGATCCTTTCAATGGAATGGCCGACTTGGAAAATTTAATACTTCGTACGCCTTTAGATCCGGACATTACTTTTTCTGATGACCCTTTACGCATGATGAGGGGCATACGCTTCGCCGCACAATTGGGTTTTTACCTGGAAGCTGAAACCTTCGATGCCATTGTCAGGAACAAAGACCGTATCGCCATCATTTCAAAAGAAAGAATTGCCGATGAGCTGAACAAGATCATCCTTTCCCGTAAACCGTCAGTCGGATTCATCTTATTGGAAAAGACGGGATTGCTGGAACTGATCTTCCCCGAACTATATGCCTTAAAGGGCGCTGAAACCAGGGATGGTGTTGGACATAAAGACAATTTTTACCACACCTTGGCCGTGCTGGACGCGTTGAGTGAAAATACGGACAACTTATGGTTACGATGGGCAGCTTTGTTACATGATATTGGCAAACCACGCTCCAAGCGCTTTGATTACAAATTGGGCTGGACCTTCCACAACCATGATTTTATCGGTCAGAAAATGGTTTCGCACATCTTCCGAAAAATGAAACTACCGCAAAATGAGAAGATGCGCTATGTTCAGAAGTTAGTTGGACTACATATGCGCCCTATGATACTGAGTGAAGATGAAGTAACAGACTCGGCCGTACGACGATTGCTGTTTGATGCAGGCGATGACATCGATGATTTGATGTTGCTATGCGAAGCTGATATCACCTCTAAAAATCAGGAAAAAGTTAAACGTTACAAAGCTAATTTCCAGCTTGTTAGACAAAAGCTCAAAGAAATAGAAGAAAAAGACAGGATCCGTAATTTTCAGCCTCCTATTGATGGGAAAGAAATTATGGAAACTTTTAATCTACCCGCTTGTGCTTTGGTAGGTGATATTAAAACGAGCATTAAGGACGCTATTTTGGATGGTATCATCCCCAATGAATACGAAGCGGCAAAACAATATATGTTTGAAGTTGCGAAGGAGTTACTGAAAGGCACAGCCTATTCACCGGAAGGAAAATAATAAATAATTATAAAAACTTAGGCATTCATACTGGCTCTTAATGCCTCATAAACTTGACTATAAACAGGAGTCGGTATATGGTGCTTTTTGCCCAATTCAATCACCACACCTACTAAATTCTCTAATTCTATAGGTTTTCCTGATAAATAATCACTGTTCATCGAAGAAGTTTTACCTACAGGCAAACTGGCACCGTAGTCCATCAACTCTTCTACCAAACCCTCTCTTAACCCTGCTTTTTCTGCTATTGAAATAGCGTATAATTCCTGCATGATTGCCAAATACATGGGACGTATTTCAACATCATTGACCAAGCTGGCAAAATCGGTATTGTAGTAAGTTGTAAGCGCAGCCGTAGTAGAAATAAAGAAAAACTTACGCCACACAGCACGAATGGCATCTTCTTTTAGAACTGCTTCAATGCCTGCTTGTTGGAGTAAAGTTTCCATGAACTTTAGTCTATCCGAAGTCTTCTTCTCATGTCCGAAATGCATAAAACGCACATTTCCGGAATCTTCAATAACACCCGGTTCCGTAATTCTGGTAATGATATATACACAGCCATACCACACTTCATTTTGTGGATAAACAGCCCGAATTCTGGCGGTAATATCAATTCCGTTTAACAAAGGTAAGATGACGGTATGTTTCGCTATAATCGGTTGTATTTGTTGCAGTACCTCCTGCAAATCATAGCTTTTAGTTGCCATAATCACATAATCAGCTTTACCGATGGCGCGCACATCATCAGTAGCTAAAGTCGGATGTGTAACAAAACATTGATTTTCATCACTTACTTTCAGTCCATGTGATTGAATAGCTTTCAAATGAGCACCGCGGGCAAGAAAAACAACGGATATATCGGGTTGCTGCTCAGCATACTTAGAAAGTAAGCCGCCATAATAACCGCCCACTCCACCCAATCCCACAATGACTATTTTGGTTGTGGCTGTTTGAAGTTTATGCATCTTATAATTTATTTAAGACCTGCCTGATTTTTTCGTAGGTATTGATGGTGTTGGGAACCAATGGCAGACGTAACACATTCTCTATCATTCCCATCACAGCCAGCATGCTTTTCACACCGGCGGGGTTGCCTTCAACAAACAACAACTCAATCAGCTCCGTAAAGCGATGATGGATAATTCTGGCTTTTTCATAATCACCTTCCAAAGCCAACCTGACCATGCGGCTAAATTCTTTGGGGAATGCATTGCCAATAACAGAAATAACCCCGACTGCACCCAGGGTAATTAACGGGAAAGTGATACCATCATCACCGGAAATAACCATAAAATCGGCCGGTTTGTTTTTGATAATGTCGTCAATTTGAGTAAAATTTCCGGAAGCTTCTTTGGTAGCCTGGATGTTAGGAAAATCGTTGGCGAGCCGCAAAGTCGTTGCAGCCGACATATTGACACCTGTCCTGCCCGGCACATTATATAAAATAATAGGAAGCGGTGACGCCTCAGCAATTGCTGCATAATGTCTGTAAAGCCCTTCCTGGGAAGGTTTATTGTAATAGGGAGTAACTGAAAGGATGGCATCCACTCCGTTGAGGTCGGTATGCCGGATGGTATCAACTATATGCCTGGTATTATTACCGCCTATTCCATAAACGATGGGCAGACGTTTCTGATTGATTTGGATGACAAATTTTCGAATTTCTTCTTTCTCCTGATCGGTCAAAGTGGGTGTTTCAGCAGTTGTTCCACATACCACCAGGTAATCCGTACCATTTTTTATTTGATACTCAATCAATCTGGCCAATGTATCATAATTGATACTCTCATCCGCATTAAAGGGTGTGACCAAGGCAACACCCATTCCTTTCAGTTTATAATTTATCATCGCGAATCATAAAATTTAACTGCAAAAATACATTTTTAATCATTTGAATGTATGTTTTTCAGGTAAAATATTATCTGGTCAAAGATAAAAGAAATGTCTAAATCACCCATTTCCATATTATTTTTGGCCAAATAGTCATCCATATCCATGGCAAAATCGTAAAAATTCGCTCCGTGCTTCTTGATACCGGCTTTACACTTTGCTTGTGCACACAAAACGATGTAATCCAAATGTATTGAATTACCGGAAGACAGGTCTATCAGCAAATCATATTCTTTGCTTAACAATTCATTGAAAATCTGTTTTTTGGGTTTATTAAACAACCCAAAATTTTTAGGTAGTAAAATTTTATAGTCCGGAGATACAGGGGTGATACTTTCCTTTTTATTTAGAAAGCCCCAAGCTGTCACTTTTTTCCCATCCAAAGTTAAAAGCTGAATGATTCTATGAATGCGGGGATTTTCTTCGGACAGATCACTTTCAAAAATCAACAAAATAGTTTCGGCTTTCTGAAAAGTCATAAACTTTTTTTGTCTTGGCACTGTTCTGATATACTTTGCAGCAAAGCGTTCTAATATTTTGTAGGACATTTTTTTACTCATATTCCGGATTTTTATAAAAATTCGAACATCCCGACCAGCAAACACGCAACAATCAACACTCCGAAGATAAGATATTCGAACCCCACAAATTTATAAAAAATTTCATATATACAGGCATGGTGAATTCTTCTTTCTTGTTAGAAAAAATAAGTGGTAAATCAGAATGTCGATGGACATTAAGACATTAAGTTAAACATCAAGCATCTCTAAAAATTCGCCTTCATTGAGAATAGGTATTCCTAAACTTTCCGCTTTCTTCAATTTTTCAGGTCCCATTTTTTCTCCGGCTAAGACAAATGATGTTTTGGAAGAAATGGAGCTTACATTTTTACCTCCGTGTTGTATAATCATTTGTTTATATTCGTCTCTGGAATGATGTTGAAAAGTACCGCTAATTACGATGCTTTTGTCTTTCAAGGTGTCCGATTGTGGCTTTAAATCCTCTTCTGCAACAGCCATTTGTAAACCGTAATCTTTCAGACGATTGATAAGCATAATGTTTTTATCTTCTGCAAAATATTGCACCACACTTTGTGCAATGCGCTCCCCTATTTCATCGATTTCAATCAGGGTCTCGTAAGTGGCAGTTTTCAACTGTTCTATATCGTGTAATACCTGCACCAACTTTTTTGCTACAGTTTCGCCTACGAAACGAATTCCTAAAGCAAAAATCACACGATCGAACGGGATGTCTTTAGATTTTTTTATGCTTTGCAAGATGTTTTGAGCCGACTTCTCGCCCAAACGTTCCAAGCCGGATAAATCATCCACTTGCAATGTATAAATATCGGCAACATCATGCAACAGACCTTCATCGTACAGCAGATTGATGGTTTCAACACCCAAACCCTCAATATTCATTGCTTTCCGACTGACAAAATGTTGAATTTTCCCTTTGATCTGGGGGGGGCAAGTATTTTCGTTGGGACAATAATGGGCTGCTTCTCCTTCGTAGCGTACCAATGGAGTTTTGCATTCCGGACAGTTTTTGATGAATTGTACCTTATCCCCTATCAATACCCTTTGGTCAACAGCAACAGCAGTAATCTTCGGAATGATTTCACCGCCTTTTTCCACATAAACCATGTCACCTATATGCAAATCCAATCCGGCAATGATATCTGCATTGTGCAAAGAAGCTCTTCTAACGGTCGTACCTGACAATAACACCGGATCTAAATTAGCAACCGGTGTAACAGCACCCGTTCTGCCCACCTGGTAAGAGACCGAATTGAGGCGTGTCAAGCCCGATTCTGCCTGATATTTGTAGGCAATGGCCCAACGCGGAGATTTGGCGGTAGTACCCAAAGTTCTTTGCTGTGCAAAATCATTCACTTTAATTACAATTCCATCGGTAGCAACGGGCAATTTTTTTCTTTCTTCGTCCCAGTAATGTATAAACTCAAAGACTTCCTCCAGGGAAGAGCAAACCTTTACTGCTTCCGAAATTTTAAAACCCCAGGTTTTAGCGGCGCGCAAACTGTCAAAATGAGATGCAAAAGGTAAATTTTTACCCAAGATATTGTATAAATAGGAATCTAGCTTACGAGACGCGACAACAGATGAATTTTGAAGTTTTAAAGTCCCCGACCCCGCATTACGCGGATTAGCAAACAAAACTTCCTCCTGTTCTTCCCTTTCCTTGTTCAGGGCGTCAAACACCGTCCAGGGCATCAAAATTTCTCCACGAATTTCAAATCTGTCGGGATAATCACCCTGTAAATACAAAGGAATACTACGAATGGTTTTGACATTTTCAGTCACATCATCACCTTGTTCACCATCCCCTCTCGTTACCGCTCTCAATAACTTACCATCTTCATAAATAAGTGAAATAGAGGTGCCATCATATTTAAGTTCACAGACCAATTCCACATCCTCATGCAGCAGTTTTTTTATGCGATTGTAAAAATCTCGTACTTCTCCCTCAGAATAGGTGTTTTCCAGGGAAAGCATCGGGTATTGGTGTTCTACTTGCCGGAACGCTGTATTGATATCGCTACCTACTCTTTGTGTAGGCGACAAAGGATCAAAAAACTCAGGATGTTCAGTCTCCAATACTTGCAACTCCTTTAGTTTCATATCAAACTCGTAATCAGATATGGTAGGCGCATTCAGCACATAATAATTGTAATTATGCTGGTGCAGTTCCTTGCGCAGGGATTCAATTTGTTGAAGTTTCGTCATAATAGTTGCAAAGTTAGCAGAAAGTTCTCAAACAGAGTTCAAAAATCTTCCTTCTTCTGAAGAAATTAACAATTAACCCTAAACATTCATAATTAAAACACTATCTTTGTGGGTCACTAATGTTTCTGCATGCTTGATACAGTCATAAAAGGGATAATTATCGGGTTGTTTGTTTCGGTTCCTATGGGTCCAATAGGAATGCTGATCATACAGCGAACCTTGGATAGGGGTAGAAAATATGGCATCGCAACCGGTCTGGGTGCCACCTTGTCGGATTTGATTTACACAGTAATTGGATTATTCTTTATTGGTTTTGTAGTTGATTTTATCGAAGAAAATAAAATAATCTTACAAGTAATTGGAAGCGTTGTGGTATTTTTATTTGGAGTGTTTATCTACAAAAACAAACCGCAGCATCAACTCCAGCATCAACAACTTCCCAAACAACAAAATAACGGTAGTATCGTATCTGATTTTTTCAGCTCTTTGGTTCTCACCCTTAGCAACCCTTTTATTCTATTTGTGCTGCTGGCATTATTTGCACGATTCAACTTTTTGGCAGAAAACACCACCCTGTATCATAATATAATTGGTATGCTTTCTATTTTGGCCGGTGCATTATCATGGTGGTTAGTATTGACTTACCTGGTAAATAAATCCAGAAGCAAATTGAGTTACAGGAGTATCAACTTGATTAATCAGATTATTGGCTTAATTATCATGCTTATAGGGGTTGTGGGTACTGCTTTGAGTTTGTTGTCATTCTTCTAAAGAAGAAATACGACTGATAGTTTGCAGCTTATGCGTATATTCGCCGGTAATGGATGATATAATTCCGTACTCATCAATCCGGTCAACTTTTACCCATCCTGACGCATGTATTACTTCAGTATTGTTCTTCAATATCCCGACATGGGTAATTTTACCTTTTGTATCTCCAAAGAAAGCTAAGTCGCCGATGACTGCATCAGACAGACTTTCAACAAGCGTTCCGTGTTGTGCCTGCTGTGAGGCATCACGCGGCAAACTAAATCCAGCGATAGAATATACGGTTTGCACCAATCCGGAACAATCTATTCCCAACACCGATTTTCCTCCCCAAAGGTAAGGGACATTGATATATGACATAGCTGTGTTTATCAATAATTCTCTAGATGTGTTTTCATCGGAAGTTTGATTAAATGAATTTAACGCGCAATTAATATCCATCAAAGTCCAGGTTTCACCGTAAAGTTTAAAAACATTAGCTTGCAAATCATACAATAAACTCCCTCCGGGAATAAGCATAGATTGATTCAAAACTTGATTGTGAATCAGGGCATAGGGAGTGCATACCTTGGTAACTTTCATTTGTTTACTTTTCAAAAAGATTGATTCAGGAACACCTGTAATCATTTTTCTGTCCGCCCACCCTTGATATCCATCCCGGATATTTTTTATATACAACCACTTTTCTTGTTCATCTATGATTTTGACGTACTCACCAAAAAGTAATTGCGTAGTCATTTCGCTACGCTCATTGTCAGCTGCCCTGACCGGGACCAATGGAAGTTTAACAAATCCGTAATGCATATGTGCTTATCGATTTTTATGTTTTAATACCAACGGAGTTTACAAAAGTACTTAAATTTTAATATATTTGCACCTTCAATGTCTTTCAGTTAAAGTTCCCCACCATGGGAACTTCTCTAACCAACAAACGAAAAAGAGTAGAATGAATTTGAATTCTTTTCAAAACAAATTTCGCGATATTTTTAAAGTCATTTTGTTTTTGTGTACCATCGTGATCATTGTTCTTTTGTTTCCAAATCGCGATAGTATGAAATATCAATTTGAGGTCGGGAAACCCTGGTCATACGATTTGCTCATGGCTTCTTACGATTTTCCGATTTACAAAAGTGATGAGCAAATTCAACAAGAAAAAAAAGAAATTTTAAAAAATTACCTGCCCTTTTATAATTTAGACACCACTGTTTTTACCACTCAATATCAGTTATTTGTGAACAATTATAAAGAAGAACACGGGGAAAAACCAACTCATCTGAAAAGCATTTATAAAAATCTGAAAGACATCTATGAAAAGGGAATTATATCCGCCGGACAATACCAAAAATTAAGGGATGATAATACTGCTTACATCAACTGCATTCTACCTGACAAGCTCACTCATACGGTAGCTTTGGATGAGATTTACACGCCTAAAACGGCATATGAGAAATTGATGCAAATTGATGAATTTCAATCCGGTCTGTATAATATCAATCTATATCTTACCACAAATCTGCATTACGACAGCATTATCTCTGATTTATCACAGGAAGAATTATTGAAGAGCTTATCTTTAACTGCCGGCGTTGTTCAAGCAGGAGAGCGGATTATCGATCGTGGTGAGATAGTGGATGAAGAGTTATTTTTGATTTTGCAGTCCATGAAAATCGAACATGATCAGAGAAATGCTTCTTTTCAACGTTCAACCCTTGCACTAATGGGAGAAATTGTAATGATTACGGGATTGATCATTATTTTCTTCCTGTTTTTAAGACTCTTCAGGCCGAGGATTTTCAATAATTTGAAAAACCTGATTTTCATTAATTTAATGATGATTATCATAATCGCCTTGTCTTCCATGGTCATCCAGCTGACGATGGTTAGTTGTTTTGTTATACCCTTTGCGCTACTGCCAATCATTATACGTGTTTTCTTTGATTCCAGAACAGCCTTATTTGCACACATCATCACTGTGTTGATCGTTTCTTTGATGGTGGATAATCCCTATCAATTTTTATTGATACAAATTGTAGCAGGTATGGTCGCCGTTTCCAGCCTGAAAGACATGACACAGCGATCTCAGTTAGCACAATCGGCATTGATTATTTTTATTACCTACAGTTTGACGTATCTGGCACTTGAATTTATCAGTGAAGGTGTGTTTAATAGAATTTACTGGATGCCTCTGATTTATTTCGCCATCAGCAGTACATTTTTACTTTTTGCGTACCTGCTAGTTTTTATTCTTGAAAAAATTTTCGGATTAATGTCTTCTGTTACGTTGCTTGAACTGAGCAATATCAACAGCAGTCTGATGATACAGTTTGCGGAAAAAGCACCCGGAACTTTTCAACATACCCTGCAAGTATCCAACTTGGCCACCGAAGCAGCCAAAAAAATTGGAGCCAACAGTTTGTTAGTACGCACCGGTGCTCTATATCATGATATAGGAAAAATGGAGAACCCCGGTTTGTTCATTGAAAACCAACACGGTGGTCAAAATCCTTTAGATAAATTGGATTTTGCGGAAGCCGCACAAAAAATTATCAGGCATGTGCCGGACGGTGTTAAGATTGCCAAGAAAGAACACCTTCCGGAGCAAATTGTTCATTTTATAACTACCCATCACGGCCTCAGTAAAGCCAAATATTTTTACAATGCATTTATCAATGCCAATCCCGGTGTCAAACCTGATCCATCTTTATTCACATATCCCGGTCCCCTACCCGACACACAAGAAACGGCCATTTTGATGATGGCGGATGCAGTAGAAGCCCGTGCACGCAGTCTGAATGAATACAGCGAAAAGAGCATCAGCGATTGCGTAGAAGATATGATTAATATGCAAATCGCTGAAGGTCAATTTAAAAACGCACCACTTAGCTTCAGGGATGTAGAAACCATCAAGGCTGTTTTCAAAGAAAAAATCACGAGCATGTATCATACAAGGATTGAATACCCGAAAGTTAAGGAAGAACTTGAAGGACAAACCCACAATGAAGCATAATGTCAGTGTTTAACGACCGACCTTGGCTGGTGAGCCAAAAAACAAGTGAGATTGACGTGAAAAATCGTTCTTGTTCGAGCTGCGTAGCAGCGAGTTTGAACGATTTAGTCAATCAAGCGCAAGTTTTTTGAGCGAAGCAGGCATAGTCTTGATTTTTTTTTGCTTCGTTTTTTTGTGTCAAGACAAAAAAATGAAGTTTTGATTTAACGAATATCCCCTCATAACTTATCAATTGCTTGCTGCAAGTCTGCTTTGATATCTTCTATATTTTCAATACCTACCGACAAGCGGATCAAGCCCGGTTCAACACCGGCAGCAATTTGATCCTCCGAAGAAAGTTGTTCATGCGTTGTTGCAGCCGGATGGATAATCAAGGACTTAACATCTCCAAGATTAGCTACGTGACTGTGCAGTTGCACGCTATCGATCAGTTTGTTAGCGCGTTCAGGATCGCCCTTGAGTTTGAAAGTCAACACACCGCCAAAACCTCTCTTCAAGTATTTTTTGGCAATTTCATGATGCTTACTGCTCTTCAATCCGGGATAATTCACATATTCCACAGCCGGATTTTGTTCCAGCCATTCAGCCAGTTGTTGGGTATTATAGACATGGCGTTCCATCCTGAGTGAAAGGGTTTCCAGGCCTTGCAACATCAAAAATGAATTAAACGGACTGATGGCATTACCCCAATCACGCAATCCTTCAACTCGTGCGCGAACGTTGAAAGCGATATTCCCGTGGGGACTATCTGGTCCAAACAGGTCCCAGAACACCATACCATGATAACCTTCGGAAGGTTCTGTAAATGCGGGAAACTTACCATTACCCCAATTGAATTTTCCACTATCTACAATGATACCGCCTATGGAATTACCATGGCCACCTATCCATTTGGTTGCAGAGGCCACAACCACAGCAGCACCATGCTCAATGGGACGGAAAAGATAGCCACCGGCACCGAAAGTATTATCCACTATCAAAGGGATGCCATATTTATCGGCAACAGTGGCAATGGCATCGAAATCCGGGACATTTAAATTAGGATTACCCATGGTTTCCAGGTAGATTGCCTTGGTATTATCATCAATTAGCTTTTCATATTCAGCAGGATTGTCATTGGGTGTAAACCGTACTTCAACACCCAATCGCTTGAACTGTACCTTGAACTGATTATAAGTTCCACCGTACAAATAAGGCGTCGACACAAAATTATCACCGGCCTGTACGATGTTGTTGATGGCAAGAAACTGAGCTGATTGCCCGGAGGATGTTGCCAAAGCAGACACTCCACCTTCCAAAGCGGCTACACGCTTTTCAAATACGTCTGTAGTAGGGTTCATCAAACGTGTATAGATATTACCGAACTTCCTCAACGCAAATAAATCTGCACCATGTTGTGCATCATCAAAGACATAGGAAGTTGTTTGGTAGATAGGAACTGCCCTGGAGTTGGTCGACTGATCAACCTCTTGACCGGCATGAACTTGCAAAGTTTCGAATTTATAATTTGTTGACATGAAAATTTATTTTTTGAAGTTGTTGATATAGTAGTTAGTAGTTTTTTTGGAAGTTATAGAAGTTAGGGAAGTTAAAGAAGTTAGTGTGTTCCGGGGTCCGGGGTCGCGTGGCTTGATTCGCTCATCGTTTTTCGTTCTTTGTCTTTTGTCTTTATTCTTTGTTCTTTGTTCTCATTCGAACAATTAAACAATTCAACAATTAAACAGCTCCGTCGATAAATACCGTTCTCCGGTGTCGGGAAGGATCGCTACAATGGTTTTGCCTTCGTTTTCCGGTCGTAATGCAATTTGTACAGCCGCGTAAACTGCTGCTCCGGAGGAAATACCCACCAATATGCCTTCCTGTCTCGCTAATTGACGGGAAGTCAGGATAGCCTGATCGTTGGTAACCTGAAAAACCTCATCTATCACCTTGGAATCGTAAGTTTTGGGGATAAATCCCGCGCCTATTCCCTGTATTTTATGTAAACCGGGTGCACCACCTGATAAAACAGGAGAATCCGCTGGTTCAACAGCTACAACCTGAATATTGGGATTGTATTTTTTCAATTTGAAGCCTGTTCCGGAAATAGTGCCGCCTGTACCTACTCCGGCAACCAACATGTTCACCTGACCATCCGTATCTCTCCATATTTCCTCGGCAGTAGTTTTTGCATGGACTTTAGGATTAGCCTCATTTTCAAACTGCTGAGGCATAAAAGCACCAGTTTCAGCCACAATTTTTTCAGCTTGTGCAATGGCACCTTTCATACCCTCTACACCCGGCGTCAGCACCAGTTCGGCGCCCAAGGCCTTCAACAAACAGCGTCTCTCTACACTTGAGGTATCCGGCATCACAATGATCAACGCATAACCCTTAATGGCAGCTACCATGGCCAAACCGATTCCCGTACTGCCACTGGTAGGCTCCACAATCTTACCTCCCGGTTTCAACAAGCCTTTTGCTTCCGCATCTTCCACCATAGATAAGGCAATACGGTCTTTGACACTGCTTGCCGGGTTGTAGGCTTCCAATTTAACAATGAGCCTGGCTTTGACACCCTGCTTGACTGCAAAATTGGACAGTTGTACCAAAGGCGTATTACCAATCAATTCTGTTAAGTTTTTTGCAATTTTAGGCATTGTATTTTATTTTAATTGAAGAGCAAAGATACATTTTTTAAGTAGTTTCCATGTATTTTTACCTTATCAAAATAAAATTTTACAAATAGTTCACCTCCTAAAACCTCACCACCACCATCGCCAGGAAATTAATTCCGGCCTGGGGAAAGTGGCGCAACTCACTGTTGCGACTACCATCTTCTAGCAAATAACTGTACCATACATATCCGTTGGAAACGTACTGCGCATTTAGTAAATTGTTGATTTGCACCCCAAAATCTATGGAACGGATGTAGGGCAAAAGTAAACTATAAGAGGCATATACATTATTGACAAAGTAGGATGGAATAGAACGCTTTTCATCGGAAGTATTATCTAAATACTGCTTACTCACATATTGTGATACTAAAGACAATTCAAATCCTTTGTAATGTAAGCTGAACATATTATTTCCAACTACATTGGGCGACATGGCAATATTGGTCGTACCTAAATCAAGATTTTCAGTTCTCACCCAATTCATGTCCGTAGCATTGTCGTACACATCAATGTCTTGCTCAGTGAAATTCAGAATTTTATGTTGACTCAAGGCTAAATTAGCACTCCACTTTAACCAATCGGTAATTTTTGCAGCAGCCATCAATTCTACACCTCTTCTGTAGCTATCGGGGATATTGGTAGTCAAAGCCGCACCAATCTCGCTGATCTTACCGGTTAATATCAACTGATTTTTATACTGCATATTGAATGCATTCACACCGATGGAAAAAGAAGCATGTTGGTATTTATACCCCAATTCTGTATCGTACAGGGTTTCATGGGTTGGTTTTTCATTCGGACCGGCTTCCGTATAGTTTTTACGATTGGGTTCTCTATTGGCTATAGAAAAAGATGCGTAGAGAGCATGATGCCTGTTAATCGTATAGTTTAACCCCACTTTAGGATTCAGGAAATGAAAATCTCGCGTTTGGGTGATATCTGTCAATCTGTTTTGCGATTTATCGTACTTATCCCCCACTCCATCCAAGGCGTAGTGTATGTAACGATATTGTACATCCGCATTCAAACACAAACCACTCAAAATCTCAAATGTACCTTTTGCGTAGATATTGGCATCGTCTTTCAACACTGCATTATAGTACCAATTTTTATTAGGATCCAAATTATCGGCGTATCTCATCCAAATCACCTTACCAAAATGACTACCCGTATATCTGTTCATTCCACCACCTACAACAGCATCTATCCCGTTCTGATTGTAGTTTAAAGACCAGACCATGCCACCAAAATGATTGTCTAACCATTTCTGACGAATTAAATCTGCCCTGGTCAGGGTTCCACTTTCTGTAACAACGGGAGCAATTGAGTATTCATTCAACTTTGCCCTTACTTTATAATCCTCATAATATCCTTTTCCTCTTGTATAATGTGCTGATATGTTCAAATTCAACTCGGGATTAAATTGATGCAAACCATGTAACTGGTAGTGGGTTTGCACGTAATTATCAGTCTGATTATCATAAAACTGCCTGTTGCCATTTGCATCAACATACTCGCCCAACTCATTATACCTGCGATTAACCAACATGGAGTCCGGATTTACCCCATTCCAGGATTGGTTAGTCCGTTGGTTTCCACCAAAGGTGACAAACTTTACAGATGATTTCTCGCCATAATATCCTGCAGAGAAAAAGTAAGACTTCATATTCACCCCGGATCTTTCGATGTAGCCGTCCGACAATACTTGCGATAAACGTGCATCCGCTGCCCATCTTCCATTCATCAAACCCGTACCGGCTTTCAAAGTACTTTTCCAGGTATTGAATGAGCCGTAAGTATTGGCAATTTCAGCATATGGATTTATCCTTAGTTTTTCCGTCTGCATATTGATACTGGCTCCAAAAGAACCGGCACCTTGTGCAGAAGTACCCACCCCACGCTGTATTTGCACAGAAGAGAGTGAAGAAGCAAAATCGGGCATATTCACAAAATACACATCATGCGACTCAGCATCGTTCAGGGGAATACCATTTACCATCACATTCACCCTGTTGGCATCCGTACCCCTGATACGATAACCAGTGTTGCCCAGGCCGGTTCCGGATTCGGAAGTAGCCACAAAAGAAGGTGTCAGGTCAAGCAGAAAAGGTAATTCCTGTCCGATATTTCTCCTTTCAATTTCTTCTGAAGACACATCGGTATAACTGACAGCCGATTTTTCATTGGCACGGGCAGCAGAAGAAATTACCACTTCGTCCAAATAAACATGCATGGAATCTTTTTTCGATTCCGTTTCAGCATACAAGCCGCAATAAAGTAGCAGTGCGGCAACTGCAATTGCATTTCTTCTCATAACAAATTAATTAAATTGTTGATTAATAATTTATTCTGAGAGTCCAAAAAATAACGGAGATTTACTTTTTCCCTTGACGGCATTATCCGTCCAGGTTCAAAGGGTATGATCTCAGCCCGTATTATTAAGGCACCCCCAAGTTTGGTGATTGTTTTTTCGCCAAACCCGGGGCAAAGGTAGAAAATTAATTTTGAATGGGAAATTTTTTGTTCCAATCACATTTTTTTATTTAACCTGTTTGTTTTTTCAAAAAACACCTTTATCTTTGCAACTCGAATT
>ERZ795030.1264-NODE-1264-length-35206-cov-4.768399_pt1 | contig 35206 bp, 36 predicted proteins | sample MGYA00375122_ERZ795030 | MGnify/ENA primary metagenome ERZ795030 (study PRJEB30165, sample SAMN05720146) | activated sludge metagenome | isolation source: anaerobic digester from wastewater treatment plant | place: Japan | collected 2015-04-20 ... | reverse complement strand
CCCCCTTGTCTTATAAGTTAATTTGGGTACTGTTCGCCATCCGCAGGGAGATATTGGTCTCCCAAATCTCCTGTTTTGTTAACCTTTCCCCTGTCTTCGCTCCACCGCGGCTCATAAAGCCCATGATCGCGATGCGCGGATAGGTTTGTTTATTTTGCATTCTCCAATTCATCGTAGTTGTGGCTAAAATCAATAATGATAGGGTGATGCTTCCAAACGCGCTCCTCTTCAGGTGGAAGCTGCATATAGTCCCCGTATATTCTGGTCAGACAGTCATCCCATTCTTCATAGCACATGAATTTCTCATTAGAAAAATCTAGTTCGGTATAGTTATTAAGCATTGTGCTGGAAAAAGGTGTTTCCAGGAATGCCTTTGTCGTGATATTCACGGTTTCCAAAGCAGTATTCGAATTGTATTTGGTGATTTTCTTGAGTAATTTCTCTCTTAAGCCCATTCTACAAAAATGGGGCGTGCACAACAGCAGAATAGAAAAAATGGCGCCTGCTATAGTATTAATTTTCGAAGGAACCAATTCGCGCGTAAACAGCTGATACAACTTACAGTTTAATTTAAATGCGAATCTCTTCATTTTCCCGTTAGGCAATCTGTCAATCGGGAAAATATCCACAAAAATACCATTATGGTATGCGTTGGCGCGCTCGCCTTTCTGTAAAAAACAGGTGTGGTCCTTGCGGATTTTTGTAAAAGCCTCAGCAAAAGCGCGGCTATTTTCTTTATTCTGTAAAATGTATCCCTGAGGGTTCACGTTGTTCCAAATACGGGTGAATCGGTTGTAGTCCTCACGAGACATGCAGATATCAAGATCATCATCCCACGGGATGATGCCTTGATGGCGAACGGCACCCAGTAACGACCCATAGAAAAGTGAATATTTAATATCATGATCTCTGCAGATACGGTCGATTACCTTTAAAATTTCGATTTGAGTCCGTTTCAGTTCCAGTGAAATATCTTGCATAATTATCTATTCTTCGATTTGCTTTCAGTTTGAGCTGTTGAAATTTCAGGCTGTATGTCGTCAGATCTTTTTGGGCACAGTTTCAAGATTTAAGACTAAACCTTGACTTTAATTCTGGCTACGTCCCAAAATTGTATCGTTTTCATTTTTCGGGAGTCAATCGTTTCCTGTCCTCGGGCGCATCCCACTTTAGGCAGTTAATTTCTTGAGGCCTGCAGGAGATTGTCTCATTGATTGCCCAGATAGGGCCGCAACCGGACGCCGGACACGGGACGGTGCAGAATCCTTGCGATTTTGGAGTAAAGCCATATAATTGTGCCCCTATGCCAAAAACATTGTTTGAAAAAATCTGGGAAAAACATGTGGTGACCACGCTTCCCGACGGGACGGCGGTTCTTTTTATTGACCGTCATCTTGTCCATGAAGTGACGAGCGCGCAGGCCTTCGAAGGGCTCCGTCTGGCGGGACGCAAGGTCCGTCATCCCGAACTGACGTTCGCGACCATGGACCATAATGTGCCGACGAATGACCGTTTTAATATCCGGGATTTGATCGCGAAGGAGCAGATGGAGGCGATTACCCGTAACTGCAAGGAGTTCAGTATCACTTTGTATGATCTTCACAGTGACCGGCAGGGCGTGATCCATATTATCGGGCCTGAGCTGGGAATTACCTTGCCGGGGACCACTATTGTTTGCGGAGATTCTCACACGGCGACCCATGGCGCGTTCGGGGCTTTGGCGTTCGGGATCGGGACGTCCGAAGTAGAACACGTTCTCGCCACCCAGTGTCTCCTTCAGAAAAAACCGAAGACGTTCAAGGTGGAGTTTACTGGCCGGGTTCCGTCTTCCGTAACGGCCAAAGACATGATTCTGAAATTGATCGGCATGATCGGGACCGCGGGAGGCACAGGTTACGCGATTGAATTTTGTGGAGAGGCGATTCGCGCGCTTTCGATGGAAGGGCGCATGACGGTCTGTAATATGGCGATTGAGGCGGGAGCGCGGAGCGGGATGATCGCTCCGGATGAGACCACGTTTCGTTATTTTACTGAAACCAGTCGGCCGTACGCCCCCAAAGGCGAAGATCTTGAGGCGGCGATCGCTTGCTGGAAAACACTCCCGACGGATCCAGGCGCGAAGTTTGACCGGGAGTTCGTGATCGATGCTTCACGGATCGCTCCCCAGGTAACATGGGGAACAAGTCCCGGCATGGTGACGGACGTGGATGGTGTTGTCCCGGCTCCGGAACAGGTGCAGGGGTACAGCCGCGCGGACGTGGAAAAGGCGATCCATTACATGGGACTTAAGTCCGGGATGAAAATGACGGACATTCGGATCGACACGGTTTTCATCGGCAGTTGCACGAACGGCCGGATTGAAGATCTTCGTGCCGCGGCGAATTATTTGAAAGGCCGAAAAGTGGCCCAGGGCGTCCGGGTTCTTGTTGTCCCGGGGTCGCAGAAAGTGAAGGCCCAGGCGGAGTCGGAAGGTCTGGACGTGATTTTTAAAGAAGCGGGATGTGAATGGCGGGAATCAGGATGCAGTATGTGTCTCGCGATGAATCCCGATCAGTTGCGACCGGGGGAGCGGTGCGCCTCAACTTCAAACCGTAACTTTGAAGGGCGGCAGGGAAAAGACGGACGCACCCATCTGGTGGGCCCGGAAATGGCCGCGGCGGCCGCGGTGGCCGGACATTTTGTCGATATCCGGAAAACATGAACGCCCTTTCGCGGTTCTTAAAGGTTTATCAACGCGCGCGATGAGCGCGTGATGGAACACGGCAGGAGAATGGAAAATGAAAGCGTTTGAAAATTTTAGAGGGAAAGTGGCGCCGCTTGATCGCGCAAACGTTGACACGGACGCGATTATCCCCAAACAGTTTCTGAAATCAATACGGCGCACCGGATTTGGCGAGTCGCTTTTTTATGACTGGCGTTATCTGCCTGACGGAAAGCCGGATCCAAAATTTGTCCTGAATCAGGCCCCCTACAGGAACGCGACCGTGCTTGTCGCGAGAAACAATTTTGGCTGCGGGTCAAGCCGTGAGCACGCGGTCTGGGCGGTGTGTCAGTACGGGATTCGTGTCGTGATCGCCCCGTGGGTAGACGACGGAGATCACCGGGTTCCCGCCTTCGCGGATATTTTCAGGAATAACTCCGTGAAGAACGGTCTTTTGACGATCGAACTTTCATCCCGGGAAGTGGATGAGATTTTTAAGGCCATCGCCGATGAAGCGGGCCTTGAGGCGTCCATTCACCTGCAGGACCAAACCGTGACGCTTCACGCCCGCCCCCAGGATCTCAAGTTTCATTTTGAAATTGATCCCGCGATTAAAGAGCGATTTCTTCGGGGGCTGGATGATATCGGTATTACTCTCGAACATGAACCGTCGATCCGTGCCTTTGAAAAAAGCCGTCAAACCTGGAGTTGCCTCTAGCGGGGCGCTTCCCGCCTCTTCCCGTAACTTTTCAATCGGGATTATTTCAACCGCGATTTATTGATGAAAATTATGCTGGCGGTCGCCCAAGAGAGAACGGGAGAGGTTTCCTAAATTTCTCTCGATTTCCTTTTTTCAAAAGAAAAAACAAAACGCCAGCCATGATCCCCCGAATTAAACGAACGGCGCAATCGTTTTTGAGTGGTGGGATATTTTAACCGGGAAAGGAAAAACTCTCTTGAAGGTGACGCCTCTTTGCTCATTGTTCGGTTCTTGCGGCGGATGCAAGTATCAGGACATTTCCTACGAAGAGGAGCTTTCCATCAAAGAAAAGGCTCTTCGGGATCTTTTGACCGGTACTATCGAGGGGTTGGATCCACTGGTTTTTGAACCGTTGGTGCCTTCGCCGGAACTATATTATTACAGAAACCGTTTGGACCTTACGTTTCGAAGGGACAGGGAAGGCCGTTGGCGGATGGGGTTTATGCTCGAAAACACCCACAAGCTTGAAGACGTGACCGTGTGCCCGATCGCCCGAAAAGAGATCAACGATTTTTTACCGAAGCTTCGGGAAGAAGCGACCGTAAAAGCCGTGGCGGGTGAGTACCGTAACGCCAATCTCACGGTTCGCGTCGGAGAAGAAGGCAAGGTGGCGTGGGGAGGAATTGGCCGACGGTCACTTCGGATGGATCCGGAAAATTATTTTTCGGTGACGATCCGCGGGAGAAGAATTTTTTATTCGCTGGACACTTTTTTTCAGGCGAATCTTTCGATCTTGGGAAAGGTCGCGGACACGATATCGGCGGGGAGCGTCTGGAAGCCGGAAACGGTGTTTCTCGATCTTTATTCGGGAGTGGGGCTCTTCGGACTGGCGCTTGCCGATCTAGCGAAAGAGGTGGTGATGATCGAATCCGGATACGATTCGGTCCGGCTCGCCAAACATAATATCGCCTACCACAAGCTGGAGCATGTGAAGGTCTTTGAGGGACAGGTTGAAAAACTTTTGCCGGAAATTTTGAGCGCCCTGAGAGGACGGCACTGTGTGGCGCTCATTGATCCGCCCCGAAGCGGGCTTTACCCCAGCGCCATCCAGACACTTAATCAATCGGACGGGATTTCGGCCCTTTTTTATTTATCCTGTTCTCCGGAATCTCTGTCGAGGGATCTGGCCTCGCTTAAAGATCGCTGGAAAATAGAGCGGATTATCCCGTTTGATTTTTTTCCCCGAACCCGTCATTTGGAGACACTGGTATGTCTTGGGCGTTTGTAAAAGGGACTTATCCCCCCATTTCCCTTCGGGAGCTTTTTGGAAACGACAATCCGGTGGAGGTTGAAATAGGATGCGGGAAGGGGAGCTTTCTTGTCGCGCGGGCGGAAGAAAATCCGGGGATCAATTTTATCGGGATTGACCGGATCGCCAAGTACATGAAACGGCGGAAAATGCGGGTGGAAAGAGAGGAAGCCAGGAACATCCAGTTCATTCAGGCCGAATCGAGAAAATTTCTTGAAGAGGCTCTGAGGCCCCTGAGCGTCAGTGTTTTTCACATGTATTTCCCGGACCCCTGGCCCAAAAGACGCCACCGGGCCCGGCGCACGTTTTCGGAAGATTTTTTGAAGTTGATCCACTCCCGGTTGTCGCCGGGAGGGTTGTTCGAAGTCGCGACCGATGATCTCGACTATTTTACGGAAATGAAAAAAGGGATAGCGGCGACCCGTGAACTCTGGGACAATGTCCGCGAAACTGTCAACGAGCGGATTTTTGGGGGGACGATGAAAACCAATTATGAAATCAAATGGGCCGCTGAGGGGCGCGCCCTGTATTACGCGGAACTCGCCAAAGGAACGAAAGGGTCATGAGGATCGCTCACGCGTTGGCGACGGCGGGTTTGGGGTCACGGAGAAAATGCGAGGTGTTTGTTACCAATGGCGCGGTGACCGTGAACGGTGAAATCGTCCGTGATTTGGGACGCCAGGTGGATTTTTCGAAGGACACGATCGCTTACCGGGGCAAAATCCTTGAATGCTCTCCGAACGTGTACTACATCCTGAATAAACCGGTAGGTTATGTGGTGACGGCGCAGGACGCCTACGCTAAAAAAACGGTTTATGATCTCCTTCCGAGGCAACTTGTCAACGCGACCCGCCAGGGAAGCCGGGGAAAGGTTCGTGTTTTCCCGGTGGGAAGGCTCGATAAGGATTCGATGGGGATTTTGCTTCTTACCAATGACGGTGAATTGTCTCACAGGCTTCTTCATCCCCGGTATCATGTCGAAAAATGGTATGAAGTCACCTTGGACAGGGCGTGGCGGCCGGAAGATTCGGGAAAGGTCATTAACGGTTTTCACGCGTTTGACGGTCATTTGAAGCTCGAACAGATTCGTCCGGTTTCGAAACGCCGTTTGATGGTTCAACTCAGGGAAGGAAAAAAGCGCCAGATTCGCCGCGTGTTTCAAAGATTTGATTATGAGGTCGTGACGCTTGTGCGGATTTCCTTCGGGCCCGTCAAACTTTCCAATCTTCGGCTTGGCGAAGGCCGTTTTTTAACTTCCTTTGAATCCCGGGAGCTTCGTGAAGCGGTCGGGTTATCATCTAACGCTGGTAACGTGGGGCATGATGCGCGGTGAATAAAACCATTTTGACTTTTGGGTTTGTTCGCCGGCCGTCGTGAAAGTTATTCTTCTATTTTCTTTTTTCCCCGGTGATAAAACCATCTCCGTTTCGCCTTCGCGCCGTCCGTGACGACCACAAGGCAGTCGGCGATGGAGAAGGCGGGATAAATCCTAACCGGTTCCTCACGAATGCCTTTTGTTTTCAAAAAATCCAAAAGATACTCTTGCTCCTGTTCTTTCAGCGCGCATTTAACCTCCAGAAAATCCCGTACTACATATTCCCACGACGCTTCGCTTCCCATGATTATTCTCCTTTTGATGGCTGTTAGTTTGAGGGTAAACGACATCCAGGAAATTGGGAAGGTGAATGACAGGACGCGGATTTTGTCCTCTATTATTAGTAGGGTGAAATCTATTATGGCTGTTTGTTGGCGAAGTGAGCGCGGAGCCGACTTGCGGCCTCCAATTGCGATTTGTCGTAATCATGAGATTAATGAAATGCTTGACACGGTTTTAATCTGTAAATATATTCCTATCATTCCGATAGGATTAGTAGACTATGATATCGAATAAGACTAAATATGCCCTGCTCGCCATGCTTCACCTGGCCGCGAGATTCAGCTCCGGGGAACCCGTGCTGGCGGCTGAAATCGCGGAAAGGGAGTCGATTCCCAAAAAGTTTTTAGAGGTAATCCTCCTTGAGCTTAAAAACAAAGGACTTTTATTGAGTCGCAAGGGAAGGGGGGGCGGGTATCTGCTTGCCCGCCAGCCCGGCGAGATTACTTTTGGCGATGTCATCCGTGTTTTTGAAGGATCCATGGCGCCAGTCGTCTGTGTTGAGCCCGGACGCGTGGCGCAATGCCCCGAATGCCAGGGGACTCATTCTTGCGCCATTCGCGGCGTGATGCGGGAACTTTATAGTGCGATGGTGGGTGTTCTGGACGGAGCGAGCCTTGAACAGGCGAGTGAAAAAAAGATTCGTTCGGAATGCGCGAATATGTATTTTATTTGATGAAGGGAATTTTTTACCTTAAACGACCGTTAGCGGAGGGAACGTTATGAGCCAGAGAGAAAAGAAATTTAAAAGTGAAACTATCGTATTGCATGGCGGACAGACCGTTGATCCGGTGACCGGAGCCCGGGCGGTGCCGATTTACCAGACCACGTCGTACCAGTTCAAGAGTACCGACCACGCCGCGGATCTGTTCGGACTGAAGGAAACCGGAAATATTTATACGAGGCTGATGAATCCCACGACCGATGTTTTGGAAAAGAGAATCGCCCAGCTGGATGGCGGAGTGGGCGCGCTTGCCGTCTCAAGCGGCCAGTCCGCGATCGCGCTCGCGCTACTCAATATCGCGCAGGCAGGCGACGAAATCGTCTCGGCGGATAACCTTTATGGTGGAACCTACAATCTTCTGCACTACACTTTCGCGAGGTTTGGCATCAGGGTGAAGTTCGTGAAGTCGAACGATTTGCAGGGATTTCAGAAAGCGATCACCCCCCGGACCAAAGCGATCTATGCCGAATCGATCGGTAATCCCAAACTTGACGTGGCCGATCTGGAGGGGTTGGCCGGAGTCGCGCGTAAAAACGGGATTCCTCTTGTGCTGGACAATACGGTCTCGCCGTACCTGCTCAAGCCGTTTGATCACGGTGTCGACGTGACCGTTTATTCAGCGACGAAATTTATAGGAGGACACGGGACGTCGCTCGGAGGACTGATTGTCGATTCTGGGAAATTTGACTGGACGAACGGGAAATTTCCCTTGATCGCGGACCCGGACCCGAGTTATCACGGGATCAATTTTGTCGATCACTTGAAACCGTTTGGGAACATCGCTTATATCGTCAAGGCCAGGCTGACCGTGCTCCGGGACCTGGGGTGCGCTCTTTCTCCCTTTAACGCGTTTCTGTTTTTGCAAGGACTTGAGACCCTGCATCTGCGGATGCCGAAACATTCCGAAAACGCCCTCTGCGTCGCGCGGCACCTTGAGAAGAATCCCAAAGTGGCGTGGGTCCATTATCCGGGCCTTGCTTCCAGTTCTGAAAAGGCGCGCTCAAAAAAATATCTTCCGAACGGGGCGGGCGCCATCATCGGGTTCGGAATCAAGGGGGGCCTCAAGGCGGGCAAGAAATTTATCGATTCCCTTAAACTGATTTCACACCTCGCGAATATCGGCGACGCGAAGACTCTCGCGATTCATCCCGCGAGCACGACGCATCAGCAACTTTCCGACGAAGAGCGGGCCGCGACCGGTGTGACGCCCGATTTTATTCGTCTGTCGATCGGCCTTGAACATATTGACGATATCCTGGCGGATATTGACCAGGCCTTACAAAAAGCTTGAAGATTTACGAGAACAGGGAAACCGGATCCAACAGAAGCCTGGTTTTCTTGTTTGAATATCATTACCGTCGTAAACCAGGAGGTGCCCTATGGCACGAATACTAGAAGACGTTACTCAATCGGTTGGCGATACGCCGCTTGTTCGGTTAAACCGGTTAACGGCAGGCCTGCGGGCTGACGTGCTGGTCAAACTTGAAACCCGCAATCCGATGTCAAGCATTAAAGACAGAATAGGAGTCGCGATGATTGACGCGGCGGAAAAAAATGGCCAGATCAAGCCCGGCGGAACCATTGTGGAGCCGACAAGCGGTAATACCGGGATCGCGTTGGCTTTTGTCGCGGCCGCGCGCGGCTACAAGCTGATTCTGACGATGCCGGACACGATGAGCGTGGAGCGCCGCCAGCTTCTCAAGATTTTGGGAGCGGAAGTGGTTTTGACGGAAGGATCGAAGGGAATGCGAGGCGCCGTGGAGAAGGCCTCCGAAATCCAGTCGAACACGCCCGGCAGTTTTATGCCTCAACAGTTTAATAATCCCGCGAATGCCGAGGCGCACCGGAAAACAACCGCGGATGAGATTTGGCGCGACACGGAAGGGAAGGTCGATTTTTTCGTCGCGGGTGTCGGGACCGGGGGGACATTGACGGGTGTGGGAGAAGAGCTGAAAAAGAGAAAGCCTTCTGCTAGAATTATCGCCGTTGAGCCGGCCGATTCCGCGGTGTTGTCGGGAGGAAAACCCGGTCTTCACAAGATCCAGGGGATCGGGGCGGGTTTCATCCCGCGCGTTCTCAACACCCGGATCTACGACGAAATTATCAAAGTGAAAAATGAGGATGCCGGAGAAACGGCGAGGCAGTTGGCGAAGCAGGAAGGGATTTTGGGCGGTATTTCGACAGGCGGGAATGTTTGGGCCGCTCTTGAGATTGCGCGGCGGCCTGAATCAAAGGGAAAGACCATCGTCACTGTCATTTGTGATACGGGAGAACGATATTTGTCCACATGGCTTTTTGAGGATTGCGCGCGATGACTAAAGGTCTTGGAACGGTTGAAACGAAATTTCATGTATTTCCGGAAGGGCTCAAGCTTGAGTCGGGAAAGACTCTCGCTCCCTTGACCCTAGCGTATGAAACTTACGGCGAGTTGAACTCTGAGAAGTCGAATACGATTCTCGTGATGCACGCTTTTACCGGGGACGCGCACGCGGCGGGGTCGCACAAAGGCGAAAAAGCCCCCGGCTGGTGGGATTTCATGATCGGGCCGGGCCGCGCGCTGAACACAGAGAAATATTTCGTGATATGCGCTAATGTCATCGCGGGGTGCAAGGGAAGCACGGGCCCTTCTTCGACGAATCCCAAAACCGGAAAACCTTACGCGCTGGAATTTCCGGCGGTTACCCTCGCGGACATGGTCCATGCCCAGGTTATGTTGATCGACCAGTTGGGTATACGGAAGGTTTACGCGGTGATTGGCGGGTCCATGGGAGGAATGCTGGCCCTTCAGTGGGCCGCGCTTTATCCGGACCGGATTGAATGCGTCATTCCGATCGCGGCAACCCTGAAACATTCCCCACAGCAGATTGCTTTTAATGAGGTCGGCCGCCAGGCCATCATGGCAGACCCGGACTGGCAAAAAGGGAACTATTACGGTAAAAACTTGCCCGAACACGGGCTCGCGGTGGCCCGCATGCTTGGGCACATTACTTACATGAGTAATGAATCGATGGAGAAAAAGTTCGCGCGCAGAGTGAAGGAAGACAACGGAGGATTCCAGTTTTCACCGGATTTTGAAGTGGAAGGATACCTGCAATACCGAGGGCAAAGTTTCGTGAAACGTTTTGACGCGAACTCCTACCTCTATATCACCAAGGCGATGGATTATTTTGATCTTTCGGGAGACAAGCTCTTTGAGAAGGGGAGCCTTGATCACGCGCGTTTTCTCGTGATCGCGTTTAAATCCGACTGGCTTTATCCGTCGGTCCAGTCGCATGATATGGTCCGTCAGCTTAAGATGCATAATATTGACGCGACCTATTGTGAGATCGATGCTGGCTATGGGCACGATTCTTTTTTGATAGAATCCGAAGGAATCAAGCAGGCCCACCTGATCAAGCACTTTCTGGCAAAACGGAAATAAGACACTTGCGCTTTGTGTCCGGCGGTGATTTTTTCATTGAAAAAATTAGGTTTATGCTAGAATGCCGCCTCCTTTAGCCAGTCTTCCAACCAGCGGGAATTTTGTCCGTCATGATTGAAAATAACAGTGTTAAAACAGATGTTTTGATTGTCGGCGGCGGTGTTGCCGGTCTGGCATTCTCGATTCATCTCGCGGATTTGGTGGCCCGTCACAATGAATCGGCCACCCGGAAACTGCCGATCAACATTCTCCTTGTCGAAAAAGGCGCTTCTCTCGGCAGTCATTCTCTCTCCGGCGCCGTGGTCAATCCCTCGACCTTGAAAGCATTGCTTCCCGGCGTTGAGATCAAGGACCTTCCGTTCGAAACTCCTGTGACCCGGGATGAATTTTACCGTCTCACGTCAAAGACCGCGATCAAAATGCCTTTCGCTCCGCCGTTCATGTCCAACAAGGGAAATTTCGTCACTTCTGCCGGAAAGATCGCGCGTTATCTGGGAGAGATCGCGGAGAAAAAAGGGGTTCAGGTTTACCCGGGGTTTTCGGTGGAAGAGCTCCTTTATGAAAATGGGCGCGTGGTTGGCGCGAAAATGATTGATACGGGAGTGAGTAAAGAAGGCAAGCCCATGGATAATTATCAGGCCGGTACGAAGGTCCTGGCCAGGCTTGTGATTCTCGCGGAAGGTTCGCGCGGCAGTCTTGCCAAAAAATTTATTCAAAAACATAAGCTCCAGGGCCTCAACCCGCAGGTCTATTCGACCGGGGTGAAGGAACTTTGGGAAGTGCCGGAGGGAGCGTTTGAACCGGGACGTGTGATCCATACGCTGGGCTATCCTTTTTCATTCAATCACTTTGGCGGCGGATTTATTTATGGAATGACAAAACGGACGGTGGCCTTGGGCATCGCGGCCGCGCTGGATTACAAGGACCCGACCTTTGATCCGCACGCGGCGCTTCAGCTTTACAAGAAACACCCCAGGATAGCGAAAATTCTCGAAAAGGGACGAATTCTAAAATACGGCGCCAAGACGATCCCTGAAGGCGGATTTTATTCTCTCCCGAAGCTTTTCCACGATTCGGTGATGATCGTTGGTGACTCCGCTGGATTTCTCAGTATGCCGGGCCTGAAAGGTATTCATCTGGCCATTGAATCGGGTATGCTTTCGGCGAAGGCCGCGTTTGAAGCGTTTTTGAAAAATGACTTCTCTAGCGAACAGTTAAAACGTTACGAGGATTTATTCCGGGAGAGTCCGGGCTACAAAGATTTGTACCGCGTCCGGAATTTTCGCGCGGGATTCGCGAACGGAATGATTCTTGGCGCGTTCCATTTCGGGACCCAGATAGTGACCGGGGGACGGGGAATTACGCCGTCCGGTAAAATGAAAATTCATGAGGATGCGGCTTGTTACACCCCGCTTTCGGACGTGAAACGCCCTTTCAATAAAAAATACGAAAAAGATTTGTCTTATGACAAAAAACTTACCTATGACAAAGTGACGGACGTTTTTTATTCGGGTTCGAAGCACGATGAAGAACAGCCTTGCCACTGCCATGTTCACGATCTCAACCTTTGCCGTGACGTGTGCATCCCGAAGTATGGCGCTCCGTGCCAGTACTTTTGCCCGGCCGATGTTTATGAAGTTGTGACGGATCCGAAAACCGGAAAGAAAGACATACACCTTCACCCCGCCAATTGCGTGCATTGCAAAACCTGTGATATTAAAGATCCGTTCGGCAACGTTGAATGGGCGGTGCCGTATGGCGGTGACGGGCCGGAATACGACAACCTTTAGATACGCTTCGCGGAGCCACGCGGGTGGGTTTTTCGCGCGGCCTGTGACGCGAGACAAGTGACGGAGAAAAAGTGGGTCTGAAAATCATCAGTTTAATGAAACAAGTGCCGCTCCCGACCGAAATGCGGATGGGGGCCGACGGGCTTATGGACCGGACAAAAGCGAAGTCCATGATTAACGCGGATTGCGCGTTCGGCCTGGAGCAGGGGCTCCAGCTAAAAAAACACGCGCCGGACGCGGAGTTGATCGTGGTTTCCATGGGGCCGCCGAGCTTCGAGCAGTCCCTGAAGAAAGCGCTTGCCATGGGATATGACCGCGCCATGCTTCTTTCGGACAGAAAACTGGGCGGTTCGGACACGTTCGCGACCGGATACGCTATTTCTTCGTTGATTAAAAAACTTGGTTTTGAACGGGGTTGCAAAGACCCGTTCATTATTTTTTCCGGACGCCAGACGACCGACGGGGATACCGCGCATGTCCCGTCCCAGGTCGCGGAAAATCTCGACATCCCCCAGGCTACTTTCGTCGAAAAAGTGGAGTTTCTCGACGACCACGTGAAAGTCCGGCGAATTATCGAAGGTGGTTATCAGGTGCTGAAACTGCCTATCCCGTGTCTCATCTCCATCGCTCCGACCGCTACTCCGGCGCGGCATCCTTCCCTAGCAGGCGCTGTTCGGGCCCGCGACACAAAGATTGAAGTCTGGTCGCTTGACCAGACGGGCGCCGATTCAACCGTGGTAGGTTTGACGGGTTCCCCGACCCTTGTATCCAAGGTGGTTGACATTCAGAAAGATCGTCCGCCAGTGAACATGATATCGGGACATACCGGCCGGGAATTAACGGATGGCCTCGTGAGCGCGATTGAAGATTTGAAAAACCGGGTCGCGGATGAGTCTTCCCGGTCAGCCCCGGCCAGTGGCGCGAACACAGCGGTTGCTGTCGAACCGGATTCCGGTTTTCCAAAGGTTGATTTCAGGAACGGCGCGCGCGGCGTGATGACATGGGTTGAAATGCACGGACAAACGCCGGCGCGTTCATCGCTCGAGATTTTGAGCCAGGCCCGCAAGCTTGCCGACCAGCTTGGTACGAAGGTGCGTTCCGTGATGATTGGGCATGATATTAAAGGAGCCGCGCGGGAAATTATTGAACATGGCGCCGATGAGGTGGTGATCGTGGATGATCCGCGATTGAAAGAATACACTATCCTTCCGACAACGACCGCGCTCTCGCAAATTATCGAACATGATCGCCCCGAGATCGCGCTTTTTGGAGCCACGACGTCAGGCCGGGAACTCGCGCCCCGGTTGGCAAGCCGTGTGCGGGCCGGTGTGACTGCCGACTGCACGAGTCTTGAAGTGGGGGACTATATTCACCGGATCAAGAAAGCCGTCTTTTATCCCGTACTTCAGTCGATACGGCCCACTTACGGTGAAAGCAAACTGGCGACGATCATCGGTTTTTGGTGCCCTCAGATGGCGACGGCGCGCGCCGGGACTTTCAAGATTTTGCCGCGTGATCCCAGCCGCAAGGGGACTGTGACCGAATTCAAGCCGGTTTTTAAAGATACTGATTTTAAAGTCGAAGTGCTTGAGACCCGGCGTGAATCCGGGGGCGGCGACAACTTGTTTGTCGCCGATATTGTCATCTCGGGTGGAAGACCAGCCGGGGATTGTGACGAGTTCCGGCTGATTCAAGATCTTGTGGAAGCGCTCAGGGAACAGGGGATCAACGCGGACTGGGGAGCGAGCCGGCACGCGGTTGACAATGGTTACGCCCCTTATGCCCGGCAGATCGGACAGACCGGAAAAACAGTTCGCCCCAAAGTCTATCTGGCCGTCGCCATTTCCGGAGCCATCCAGCACCTGGCGGGGATGAAGGAATCCGGCAAGATCATCGCGATCAACCAGGATCCCCAGGCGGCTATATTTCGCCATGCCGATTTTGGCCTGGTCCGTGATTATCGGGAAGTCCTTCCTGAGTTAATCGAAAAAGTCAAAACCGGTTTCACGTTTGGCCTTAGATAACATGAACATGAAAAACAAGTGGATAGCTTTGGTTCTTTCTTTTTTCGTCCCGGGAATGGGGCAGATTTATCTCGGAGACCGGACGAAAGGTTTGACGCTACTTTGCGTGAGCGCGGGTCTCGCGTACGCTCTTGTGACAAGCCGATCCTTGCTGAACCTGATATTTCTCGCTCCGATCTGTCTTTTTGTCATGGTTCCCTCGGCGGTTGACGCCTATCAGGTGGCTATGGGAAAACCGAGAAAATTCACCGGTGATTCTGTCCCCTATGTCGTTTTCATGCTTTTGGTGGTTGGCCCGTTCGCGGTGCCCTTGCTGTGGCAGAGTTCCAAGTTTTCAAGGTTCATGAAGATAGCTTGGACGATACTGGTCATTTTGATCGCGATCGCGATCATTCTTTTTCTGAGAGATGTCGCCTCAGTGATGGATTCTTTACTGGGGCAAGATTCACCGGCTTTCAGTTTCTAGAGGTTCTGATACAATACGCGACGTTACTTTTACGGACTAACCCTTCAAAGAGGTGCCTTGATGCGATTCCGGAAATTTTTGATGTGCTTTCTTTTGTCCTGGCTGAGCGTGTCCTCGGTATCGTGCGCGGCTGAGGTCGATGAAACGGTCACTCCCGTGGAGGAGTCGTCGAGCGCGGCGAGCGAGGAACTGACGGGGGATTGGACGACGGGCTGGTATTCGGACGCGGAGGGCTATGAGCGGGCGTTTGCCGATTATGAACGAATGCGTCGGCCCATGGCGGTTTACATCAATGTCAAATGGTGCCCTTATTGTCGCGTTTTTGAGAAAAAAATTCTTTCGGATCCCCGGGTGCGCCAGTTCATGCGGGATGTTATTAAGGTGAAAATCAATCCCGAGTCAGGACGGCGGGAGTACGCGATCGCGGCCCGGTACAGAGTTATGGGCTACCCCTCCTTTTTTGTTCATCCGCCGAATCAGGATAAAACGATCCAGCTTTACGCGGGAGTTTCTCCCGAGCAGTTTATCGAAATTTTCAAAAAGACACTGAAATAGTCTCTCCCTCCTAAAATCCGGGGAAGCATGACCTTGAGAATGAAGGGAAACGAATTTTCGCGATGATCCCAACAGCTCTTACGATCGCCGGTTCCGACCCGTCGGGCGGCGCCGGGTTACAGGCAGATCTCAAAACTTTTCACCAGCGACGCGTCTATGGAATGGCGGTCGTGTCTCTTCTGACCGTGCAAAATACGCGCGGGGTTCGCGCGGTTCATCCACTCAAGCCGGCGCAGGTGATCTCACAGCTTGAGACGGTTCTTGAAGATATTTGCCCTCGCGCCGCCAAAACGGGAGCTCTCGGGAATGAGGGATTGATCCGTGCCATCGCGCGCAAGGCCGAAACATTCCGCTTCCCGCTTGTGATCGATCCTGTCATGGTCAGCAAGCACGGCGCCCGCCTGCTTGCCAGCTCATCAGTCGAAGCGTTGAAGAAAAGTCTTATCCCGCACGCGGCCCTTGTGACGCCCAACATTCCCGAGGCGGAGATTCTGGCGGGGATTCGTATCGGGAATCTTTCTGACATGAAGAAGGCTTCGCGGCGAATTCTTGAGCTCGGCCCACGGGCCGTCTTGCTCAAAGGGGGACACCTTAAAGGGGCTTCAATAGATGTCTTTTGCGACGGGAAACGGATGGTCCTTCTGAAGGCTCCCCGAATCCGGACACGGCATACGCACGGGACAGGGTGCACCTATTCCGCGGCCATTACGGCCGAGCTTGCCAAAGGGCGGGAGCTTCTCGCGGCGATCCGAATCGCGAAAAGATTCGTCACGAAAGCCATTCGTACGGCGCCGGGGCTCGGACGTGGCGCCGGTCCCGTGAATCATTTTGTCAAAGGTTGACAGGTGCGTGCGCTCATCCGAAAAAAAACCAAGCTCCTTATTTTTGGAATCCTCGCGACCTTTTTCAGCGCCCCGGGACAAGTCTACCTGATTTCTTTTTTTATTCCCCCGATGTGTGAAGAACTGGGGTTAAGCCAAACCGCGATCTCCGGTCTTTTTTTCGTGGGGACTTTGAGTTCCGCTTTTTTTCTTCCGTTTCTGGGGTTTCGTCTGGATCATGAACGTCCGATCCGCTTTGTTACCGTGGCAGGGGTTTTGTTGCTTGCGGGATGCCTTTTTCTCGCGACGGCCCAGGCTCCCTGGATGCTACTGGCTGGTTTTTTTCTCGTGCGCAATTTCGGACAGGGAGGGCTCGCGATGGCGTCGCAAACCATGATGGCGCGCCTGAAAAAAGAACACCGGGGCCAGGCCCTCGGGATCGCTAACCTCGGATATCCCTTGAGCGAATCCCTGCTTCCCGGACTGATTTCAACGGTGATTACCGTGTTTGGATGGCGGGAGGGATGGTGGGCGCTTGCGGCGATGATCCTCCTGATTTTTCTTCCGATGTCGCGGTATCTGATCCGGAACGAACCCCAGCCCGGTCGCGCGGCTCCCGATATAAGGGAAGATCTGAACGCCCCCGATCCGAAAGACAGTTCCTGGCCCGTTTCCCGCGTGATGAAAGACCGGCGGTTTCACCTTTTACTGCTTCCCATTCTTGTGACGCCGTCGGTTTTGACCGCGCTTTTTTTTCATCACGCCGCCGTGATCCGCTGGAAAAACTGGGATCCTCTTCTCTTGCCGGCCGGTTTTGTCGTGTACGCGATTTGCCGAGCGATCCTTTCTTTTTTTTCGGGTCCCCTGACGGATCGTTTTTCGGCGAGAAAGATTTTCGCGTTGAACCTCATTCCGCTTACGTTGGGCATTTTGTTCCTCTGGCTCGCGAAAAATCCGTTCTGGATCTTTTTTTATTTCGCGGGCTCCGGAATTACCATGGGTTACGGAATGACCGTCGGCAATGCCCTCTATGCCGAGCTTTACGGAACCCGTCACCTCGGTTCCATCCGCGGCATGGTTTCAACCGCTATTGTTTTTTCGACGGCGACAGCTCCCTTCCTCATGGGAATATGTCTGGATGCCGGAATTAGTCTATCGAAAATCCTTGGCGTGATAGTGTTCTTGTCCAGCGCTGGAATTATTCTTACTTACCTCGCTCTTAAACCGGAACGATCCAGCCTCGGGGAAATCGCGGCGCGGAGCCTGGGAAAAGAAGAATATAAACAGTGAATTTGAGCGTTCCGATTTTTGACGGGAACGGCAGATCAGGTTCGGGAATGTTTTTTTGCCGCTTGCCCGGTTCTTCTTGCATTCTGCTTTTGGGGAAGATACCATAAAAATGTTTTAGATCATCACTGAAACCTTCAAACTTTTAAGGATTGAATCATGGATAAATCCCTTACGATGGAAAAAATCATGGAAACCCCCTGGGTGACGCAAACCCTGAAGGCTGTTCTGATACTTGTGGTCGGGTGGGTTCTCGTACTCCTGCTCCGGCTTGCCCTTGAAAAATTTGAAAAAGCGATTTCCAAAACGGACGCGATTCGCGAGAGTGGAGATGTTCTCAGGATGAAGACTTTTTCGCACTTGCTCAAATGGATTGGCGCGACTCTGATCTGGCTTTGCGTTATTTATATGCTACTCAGCAGTTGGGGAATCAATGTTGCGCCTCTTTTGGCCGGCGCCGGCGTGGTCGGACTGGCTTTTGGGTTTGGCGGACAGTATCTGATCCGGGATATTATTAACGGAATTTTTATTCTCGTTGAAGGGCAGTTCCGGATCAATGATGTCGTTCAGATTGAGGGACTGGGGGGAGTCGTGGAGGCCGTGAATCTCCGTCATACGAGATTACGAGATCTGGAGGGACGCGTGATTTATATCCCGAACGGAGAAATCAAGACCGTGATTAATTTTACCCAGGAATACTCCCAGGCGCTTCTCAATGTGGGCGTTGCGTATCATACGGATGTTGATCACGCGATTCGAGTGATCAAAGAGCTTGGCGCTGAAATGCGGGAGGACGGTTATTTCAAACATTTAATTCTCAATGATCTGGAAATGCTCGGGGTGGACGATTTCTCGGATTCACAGATTACGCTCAAGTTTCGCATGAAGACGCTTCCGATCAAACAATGGGAGGTGGCCCGGGAGTTTCGCCGCCGTCTCAAGGCGAGATTTGATCAGGAAAAGATCCAGATCGCTTTTCCGCACCGGCTTCTTTACTGGGGGACAGGACAGAATCCGGACAAACGGGACGCCTAACCGGAGGATCGACGGGATCATGTCATGAAAATTACGTTTCGCCTGATTCTTTCGCTTTTGATCGCCACGGTCATCGTGGTCGCGGGCTTTTCTTATTTTGAGGCGAAAAGTGAAGAAAAACGGCTCAATGAAGAACTGAGACTTCGCGCGACCGTACTGGCCAAAACATTTAAAGAGGCGATCGAAACGCTTCTTGAGCGTACCGACCAGCCTTCGCGGATCCAGAAATTTATTGAAAAATTCCAGGGTCACACGAGGTTGATCGGTCTTGTGGTGGACATGAAAGACGGACAGAGGATCGCTTTTCCGCCCCATCTTTCCCGTGAAGACTGGTTCAAAAAAGAGTCGATGAAGGTCATGGATGAAAATCTTCCTCTCGATCTCAACAGCCATTGGGACGGCCGGAAGGTTAATTACCACGCGGTTCCTCTGATCAGGGACGGGCAGGTCGTGGGAGCTTTGGGACTGATCCATGACCGGACTTTTATTGTGCTTCAGATCCGGCAATTCTGGAAAAATTCCGCGTTGACCTTTTCTATTCTGGCGGGAATCCTCTCGATTGTCTCCCTCCTGGTGATCCGCTGGAACGTAACCGGCCCAATTTCGCGCATTGCCTCCATGATTCACAAAAACCTTGGGATGGAGAGCGCGGCATCCCGGGGAATTCAGCAACAAGGGGAAATCGAAAAACTGCTTTATGGGGTGGTCCACATGGCGGCGAGCCTGAAGGCGGCGCGACTGGATCTGGTGGAACAGTCGCGACTGGCGAATGAGCGGGGCTCCATCTGGACGAAGGAGAGGCTCAAGGATTATTTAAAAACAAAATTTCGTGATAAGCAGTTTTACGTAGTATCCAACCGGGAGCCTTACATTCACCGAAGGAACGGGAACGGGATCGAGTGCATTACTCCCGCGAGTGGTGTGGTGACGGCGCTGGATCCCGTGATGCAGGCGACGGGAGGTATGTGGATTGCCCATGGGGCCGGTAACGCCGACCAGGAATCCGTCGATGCGGAAAATAAGGTGAGAGTCCCGCCGTGGAAACCGTCATTTACGCTCAAGCGCGTCTGGTTATCGCCGGAAGAAGAACAAGGGTATTACTACGGTTTTTCCAACGAAGGTATTTGGCCGCTTTGTCATATCAGTCACGTGCGGCCCGTTTTCCGGATGGAAGACTGGAATTATTACAAGGAAGTAAACCGGAAGTTCGCGAACGCGATTTTGGAGGAGTTTGGAGACGAACCTCCCATCGTTCTCGTCCAGGATTACCATTTCGCCCTTCTTCCGCGAATGATCAAAGAGCGGAGACCTGACGCGAAGGTGGCGCTTTTCTGGCATATTCCCTGGCCTAACGCGGAAGCGTTCGGCATTTGTCCATGGCAGGAGGAAATTCTTGAGGGGATGCTTGGGAGCGACATGATTGGATTTCATACCCAGTTCCATTGCAATAATTTTCTGGATACGGTGGACCGCGCTCTGGAAAGCAAAATTAACTGGACGAACTTTGAAGTTACGCGGGGAGGAAAAAAAAGCACCGTGCGTTCCTTCCCGGTTAGTGTCTCGGGAGCCCCTAATGTGGCGGTCCAGGAAACGGATCGGGATCCCCTCGAGCAATTGCGTCAGGATTATGGCCTGAAGGGAAAGAAAATCGGGATTGGCGTTGACCGGATTGATTATACCAAGGGACTTCTGGAACGATTTTGGGCTATCGAACGGGTTCTTGAAAAATATCCCTATCTGCAAGGAGAACTTGTTTTTGTCGAATTGGGCGCCCCCTCCCGAACGTTGATTGGAAGTTACCAGTCTCATTTGAAGGAAGTCGAAAAATTGATCGAAAAGATCAATCAGCGTTTTCAAAAAGGCCATTATCGCCCCATCCTCTTTCTCGAAGGACATCACGGGCAGAAGAGAATCTTCGACTTCTATCGGCTTGCCGATTTTTGTCTGGTGAGTTCCCTTCATGACGGAATGAATCTCGTGGCCAAAGAGTTTGTCTCCGCGCGTGAGGACGAGGACGGCGTCTTGATTTTAAGCCGTTTTGCCGGAGCCAGTTATGAGCTTTCAAGCGCGCTACTGGTGAATCCTTACGGTATCGAGGGAACGGCGGAGGCCATCCATCAGGCGCTCACCATGTTACCCGAAGAAAGAAAAGAGCGGATGCGGAAGATGCGGAGCATCGTCAAGGAACACAACATTTACCGGTGGGCGGCTGACATGATCACCGAGCTTGTAAGGTCTTTCTAGGAGGGGGATCTCATGACGTTGAGAGCGCTGGACGATAAAACAATCCACGTGGTAGCCTCATCGCCCAATCTTCTTATTTGTCTGGATTATGATGGGACCTTGACGCCGATCGTGAGCCGGCCATTTCTCGCCCGGTTACACCCGCGCGCGCGAATCGTCTTGAAAAAACTCTCGAAAATGCCCGGCGTTAAAATCGTTATCATGAGCGGTCGGGCCCTGGGGGACCTGGAAAAACAGGTTGGTCTAAAAGGGTTAGGGTACGTGGGAAATCATGGTTTGGAACGGAATCTTGGAGGTCATCCCGAGATTGATTCTCATGCCATCCAGCTCCGCGGTTTCATTTTAAAACTCACGGACGCGCTGAAGCGGGCGATGAAAAATGTCCCCGCAGTATTGATCGAAAACAAGACTTACAGCGCGACCGTCCATTACCGGAATCTTTCACCTTCGGCGGTAGCGAAGGCCCGGCGGATTTTTCGTGACGTCTGGAGCAACTTTTCGGCGAAGATTTTTTTTAAAATTCGGCCCGGGAAAAAAGTTTGGGAAATACGGCCGAGGCGGGGTTGTTCCGACAAGGGACGGGCGCTTCAACTTATTCTCCGATCGCTCACGCCGGCGCAACGGAAAGGTCTGACGACGGTTTGCGTCGGAGATGACAAAACGGATGAGGATGCTTTTGCTGTTTTGCGCCGGTCGGATGTGGCCATTTATGTTGGCGAAAGCCAACGGACGATGGCTAGGTACCGTCTGCGTGAAACTGGCGCCGTCCTGGATCTTTTGGAGAAAATAAAATCAATCCGGCAAAAGGCGTCCAGGGTTCAATCGGGCGGGAAACCTTTGATAAAATCCACGGGACGTTCCAAACTCGGGAGGAAGCCATGAAGCTTTCAGGCTGGATTTTTATAACGGTGAGTTGGGTCGCGATTATCTCGTTAATGGTTTTTTCGTACGCGCGCGTCCTGCGAAGAAAAAAATGAACCGAATGTTCCTAAACCATAAAATTGCGTGCGGAATGCTTTGTTTGTGCCTGATGACGGAACCTTTGTGGGCGGCTTTCAAGGTTGAACTTGATGACGACGAAATGGCTTGTCTTCAGAAGATCATTTATCTTAACGAGTGCAGTTCAAATCCGGAGAAACTGGTTATCTGGCCCGCCGATGAAGATTTTGCCTCGCTTGGGATCGGACACGCGATCTGGTATCCCAGGGGCCGGCGCGGCCCTTTTCGGGAAACATTTCCTGAATTGCTCCTTTTCATGAAAAGGCACGGGCAGACTCTTCCCGAGTGGCTGGAAAAATGCGAGGACCTTCCGTGGGATGATCGGGATTCTTTTTTGCGGGATAGCCAGAGTGAGCGAATGAAAAGCCTCCGGGATTTTTTACTGGCGACCCGGGATCTCCAGACGCAATTTATTGTCGAGCGGGTTCGTAAAACACTGCCGGATATCCTGTCCGCGGTTTCCGATGAGGAGAGACCTTTGATTGAGGCGAAACTCGGCCGCGTTCTTGGTGCGCCTTACGGGCCTCTTGCCGTTATCGACTACATCAATTTTAAGGGAGAAGGAGTTCTCGAAACGGAGCGTTCTCAAGGGGAAGGCTGGGGATTGCTTCAGGTTTTGCGGGCGATGGGGGAGACGAAAGAAGAGGACGAAATTCTTCCGGAATTTGTGAGAGCGGCCAAGGCGGTTCTTGATCGCCGGGTTGAGATTTCTCCTCCGGGCTCCAAGGAAACAGATCGTATTGGCGGCTGGAAGTTTCGTGTCCAGCGTTATCTCATGCCTCCCTGTGAGGCAAAGTGAAGCGCTGATCGCCTGGAAGTAACAGATAGAATTAACGAAAAGTAGCCCCGCCCCATTTTCTTGGATATAATCCGCGCATGCGGCGCGGATTTTCACGCGCGAAAATTTTGATGAAGTGTTTGAAGAAGTGGATGTGTTTTAAATTGAACGCGGAGGAGACGTCATGATTTGCTGTCTGGACCTGGAAGGGGTGTTGATGCCCGAGGTGTGGATTCACGTGGCCAAGAGGACGGGCGTGAAGGAGCTGGAGATTACGACCCGGGATGAACCCGATTATGACAAGCTCATGAAGTACCGGATCGGGATTCTGAAAAAAGAAAAAATCCGGCTTCGTGATATTCAAAAAGTGATCCGCGCGATGCCCCCGATCCCCGGGGCGAAAGGTTTTTTAAAAAGGCTCAAGGAGCGTTACCAGGTCATTATTTTGTCCGATACTTTTTATGAATTTGCCGGGCCGATGATGAGAAAATTGGATCAGCCCACTCTTTTTTGTAACTGGCTTAAGACGGATTCGGATGGATTTATATCCGGGTATGTTTTGCGGCAGAGAAACGGTAAGGAACGGGCGGTTCGCGGACTTAAGTCTTTGGGTTTCAAGGTGATCGCGGCAGGGGATTCTTACAATGACGTGACGATGCTCAAGGCGGCGGATTTCGGCGCGTTTTTCCGTCCGCCTTCCAGAATCGCGAAGGAATTTCCTCAATTTCCCGTGACGCGGACTTATGGGGAATTGTTGGCGACTTTTCTGAAGGTTAACTGAACCCGGGTAAAGGAGAGCGAAAACTCTATGACAAAAGCCAAGAAGATAAAGAAAGCCGCACGCTCCAAAACCAGTCATTCCGTCACGCCGGATCTCGTGACCGCGATGATGAAGCTCGTCGAAAGGCTTGGGGCCCTGGAGCAAAAGATGGATCAGGTTTCCGGCCGGGTGTCGAATCTCCCTTCGGAAATCAGACAGGTCATCCAGGGATTTCAGCATTCCTCGGTCAGTCACCCTTCCCAGCTCTCGGTCCATCCCGGCAAGAGTTTTCATCCTCAAAATCCCCGATCACTTTATCAGGCGGTTTGTGCGGATTGTCTCAAAACATGTGAAGTTCCTTTTAAACCGAGCGGCGACAGACCGGTTTACTGCCCCGAGTGCTGGGCGATCCGAAAGGCGGGTCATCGTCCCAAGGATATCGCGTCCGGTGTTTCCGTCCCGTCGCATCTCAAACAGCGTGGAACGGTATCCACTAAAGAAATTCAGGCTCCCGTGGCCACACCCAAAATCGCGGCCTCCGTCAAGAAAACACCCGTTAAGAAAAAGTCGAAATCCGCCGTAGCCAAAAAAACTAAAAAAAAGAAGTGAGGAACGGTCAGCGACAGCTCGGATTTTTTAAAAATGATTTCTGAAATGGAACCAGGTGTAGTATCATTCGATCTGATAAATACATCTGACTTGTCCAAGATAAGGAAATCAGATCTTGAGTGAAACACAACCGGATAATCCGCAAGGGGTCATTGAGCAGATTGAGACGTCTTCTCTTGCAAACTCAAACAGGAAAGCTCCCCGATCTCCTTGGAGGGTTTTACCAAATCTGGTAAAAACCGGTTCCGGATTTTTACGCAGGCGCGATCTCCACAAAATCCGGAAGCATCTCCAGGCCGAAGAAAATCTTTTTCAATCGAAAATCCCCCTCGATCCCAGTACTTCGAAATCTGATTTTAATGTTGAGGCGGAATCTCAACCCCTCCGGAAAGAAGTCTCCGATTTCCACGAGCGCAAACCGAAGCGAAAGTCTGTCTGGCGAAGAGTGTGGCCCCTGATTCCCTGGTTGGTTGCGGGGGTGTCACTTTATTTATTGGGACAGGGCGCGAATCGCGAGACGGCGTTGACGTCGGATGCGGGACTTGGAGATGAAGGCCAAGCGGCCTGGGAGAGTATTCTTCTGGATCAGGAAAAGACCATTCGGCGTTTGAAAGAACAATTAATGGATTTGAGAGGGAATTTACAGGAAAACCGGGAGGATGCTGGTGGTTCTCGTTTGGACTCAAAAGAATATCGGGACGAAGTTTTTCAGCTTGCCTTACGCTACCAGAACGAAATCGATGCTTTACAACAAACCCTGGTTGAACGTGAAACTGTGGTGCGGGATCTTCGGGCTCAATTGACGACGACCCAGCGGGACGCGGAGCAATATAAGGAATTGGCGTCTCTCGTGGTGCCGCCTGATCCGAAGGCTCCGGAAGCAATATCAGGTAAAGTGATTACCGTAAATAGCCGATACGCATTTATCGTAGTGGATGTCGGTTCCAGGCACGGAGTTTGCACGGGGCAGGGGGTTCAGTTTTTCAAAAATGGAAAAGTCATTACAAGAGGAAAAGTAGAGCAGGTTTACCCCGGAGTGGCGGGTGTGTCATTGTTTGATGCGTTGGGTTTTTCGGAAATCATTGAAGGCGATCATGTGATCGTGGAGCGTGGTTAAATAATTTTTATCCACAGGGAATAATCGACGTATGTCAAAAGGCGTTGGAGTTTACATAGGGCGGGATAACGTGGTCGCGGTTTCGGCCGTTAGCACGGTCAAGGGACCCCAGGTCAAGGCCTACGCGATCGAACCGGTTAACCCTGGGGGAGACGGGCCCGCGGTCGGCAAAGAGGCGCACAAGCTCAGGAAGTTGTCCCCCGAATCCCGGGCGATTCGCAAAGCTCTTGAGACGATCAAGGAGCCCGGCGCGTTCGTGACCGCTTCAGTCAGCCCGTTCCATATTGTGACTCGCCATTTCATGATGCCCGCCGTTCCTAAAAAAGAAAAGGATGATGCCGTTCGTTTTGAAGCCAGCCGGTATATTCCTTTCAAGCTTTCGGAGTCAGTTCTTGATTATCATGAGCAGATAACCCACAGAAACGTTTATTCGATCACCGCGACCGCGATTAAAAAAGAAGTGTTACAGCAAGCTCTAAGCGATTTGCGGGGAGCCTCAGCCAAGGTTCTCATGATTGAACCGGTTCACTCAGCTGTGGGTCGTGTTTTTGCCTCTCTCAATATGTTCCAGAAAGTGAAAACGTGCGGGTTTGTGACTCTCCAGTCGGACGGTAATGTCAACTTGACGTTTGTGTCCAAAGGGACTGTTTATTTGTCCCGGGATTTTCTGCTTTCCGAGGACCAGGAAGAGAATAAATCCCATTTTTTTGACGAATTGAAGGCGTCGCTAGATTATTTTTACAAGCTGACGGGGGGAGAGGCCGTGACCCAGATTTTTGTAGCGGGGCACGGGGACCTAAAATTCTGGGTGGAACATCTGGAACATGCCTTCAACTATGCCATGCGGTTTGACCTAGCGACGTTCCCGGAAGGCACTCCTTTCTCCGCTGATATCATGGACTCAATTTTTATCGCCTATGGGCTCGCGCTTCGCTCGGCAGGATACAGTTCTCTCATGGGTGAGCCCGCGTTGCTTCCTCCCGCCGAGCGGAGAATGAAACCGAAATCGTTTTATTCCCTCCTCGGGGGATGCGCCTTGGGAGTCATGGTTTTGTTTCTGCTGGTTCGTTTGGTTGTTTTTCAGCCTTATGTGGGGAAGTTAACTCATGAGTATCAGAAAGTTCTGGGCCCGGGTTCCGGCGTGGACTCTTCCGTCGTTGAAATGTCGGTCGAGTCACTAGATTCCCGGAAAGTCAAGTTAGCTTCCCAGGCGAAATTGTTGGCAGATTTTGAAAAAAAGAAATCCCTGCCTGGGGAATTGTTAATAGCATTAGGCCGAAACACACCAGCTGTCATTCGTATTGATTATATTTCGATTGAAAATACCACGGGGGGAAAAGGTAAACTCGCTCGGAATCGAATGACCATGCGAGGAGGGTGCGTCACCGGTAACGCTGAACAAGAAACGGCGGCTATTGACGCGTGGATCCAGCAACTCCAGGGCGAAGGAGCATTCAAATCCCGTTTTTCGGAGTTTAAGCTGGAAGAGGTTAAAAGGGAAAGAGAAATGGATCAGGTGATGACGCAGTTCAAAGTGGTTGGGGAATAGACCGGGAGTTGGGGATGACAGGATTTGTAATCAAGGAACGCTATAAAGAAATTTTGATGGTTGCCGCGTTGGGCGTTGCCTGCGCTTTTCTTGGTTTTTTTGTACTGATTCAGCCTGCTCTTCGTGACATCAACTGGCTACGTCAGGAAATTCGGACCGCGGAAGAAAAAATACGGCTCTATCAGGAAACTGTCCGGTTGGGAGAAAAAATTGAAAAGTCGGAGACGGTTCTGGCCGAAACCTCGGAACGGTCGATGCTGATCGCCAGGATTTCGGACATTTCCGGGAAAAATGGAGTAGAAGTTCAGGGTATTAATCCCAAAATTGTACCCGCTGACAAGTACGAAAAACTCCTCCTGGAAGTGGACTTGAAAGGTTCCTTTTTGGGAATTTTGAAATTGTTGCAGGATTTACAAAGTATTCATCCGGTATTGGATATTCCCGAAATCAGTTTAACTCGATCGAAGCTGTTGATGGAAGAAACTAAAGATTCCACGGTCAACGCATTGCAAGGGAAACTGGTCATTGTGACTTATTTAAAACAAAAGAAAGCGGTCGGGTCATGAAAAGGATTGTGATCCTTGGACTTTTTTTAGTTGCTTTGAATGCAAATCCCTTTCAGCTTTATGCGGATGAAGCTGAGGCTGATTTGCAAGAGGATCAGGTTGACCTCGAGGTTGACTTGCAGGAAGGTCAGGTTGATTTGGAGGTTTCGAAGTTACGCCAGGAGCGCCAGGAACAAATCAAAGATTTGCAAGACGACATCAGGGATCCGTTCACGCCCTTTTTGCCACCTAAAGTGGAAGACCAGGCAGTCGATCAAGTTGCTGGAGAGACTGTTGAAGTTCGACTGTACGGTATCGGTCTTGGCTCAGAAAGCGCTTACGCGATCTTGAATGGTGACGTCTATTATGAAGGTGAGGAAGGTGATGGAATCAAGCTTCTCAAGGTGCGGAAAAATGAGGTTGAAATCGAGATGGGTGGAGTTCGCAGTACTTTATATATCTTGTCTGACGATGAACTGAAACGGCTTGGCCAACGCCGGGAACGCAGGGAAAAAGCCAGACAATCAGTTGTAGCATGAGTTTCATAATATTATGATGTCCCGTAAGTTTTATGGGCTAAAAGTTTCCCAAGAAAGGGGAGAATAAGCCATGTCTGAAAATAAATTCAAAATCATCGTGGCGGTTACCTTGACTGTTTTGTTTTGTGGGACAATGCCGGTTTACGCTCTGGGGGAAGAAGATCAGGGCGCAGAACCTAAAGTGCAGGTGGAGAGAACGGAGGCGGGTAAATTCTTTCTCGACTTTAAGGCCGCTCCGCTTATCAATGTACTGAACGTGATTGCCTCACTGAGCGGGATCAACTTTGTCGCGGGAAAGGAGGTGGCTGAGCGGGAAGTTAATATGACCCTGGATAATGTCAGCCTCGAAGACGCGCTTCAGGCGATATCTTATGGTTCAAATGTCAGTTATGATTTTCTCCCCGAAAGAAGTATCTATTTGTTTCGCGCGTCGGCAGACTCGCCCGAGAGGCCGCCACTTATGACCCGGGTTTTCAAACTTTATTATGTCCGTGTAACCAAGGCGCTTGAAATTGAGGCGGATTCGAGCAGTTCGAGCAGTTCAAGCAGTTCAAGTAGTAGTGGGTCGGGAACGGGGAGCAGTAGCGGGGGTGGGCTTGTCACTCTTTCGCAGGATCAGGAAGAAATTGATCTTGAAAGCTCGGCGATTTACAAAGCGGTCGAGAAAATACTTTCCGACAGAGGATCTGTCTCTGTGGATGACCGAACTAATAGTTTGGTGGTTACGGATTCTGAAGATCGTCTTAAAATAATTGGAGACGCGATTGCCCAACTGGATCGTCCCCTGGATCAGGTGTTGATCAATGTTTTACTGGTGGAGACCTATGAGGATCTGGACAGGGCGCTGGGCGTGCAGTGGGGCGATACTGACGGGCTACTGGGCACGGTGACCGGGGCGGTCCAAAATACCGATTGGCCCTTTCGCTCCGGCGGCTCCACGATAGAAACAAAAAGTTTCGGCGATTTTTTCAGCAATGTCGGAAATACGTTCAAGGATTCCGCCAACCAGTTTGATCCCCGGATTAATTCCGGGCCCATCACGACACCCGGCACTCGTGACTTTAGCAGTTTTCAGATCAGCGTTCGCGCCCTTGAAGAGGCGAACAAGGTGAAGATTTTGGCGAAACCTAAAATTCTGGTTTTGGACAATCATCCCGCCCTGATCAAGATCGCGACCAATGCCGCGATTGGAACGACCACAGTGACCACCGCGGAAGGAGCGGGAACGACCTCAACCGGTCTTGAGCGCGCCGAGGTCGGTACGATTCTCAGGGTGACGCCGCTTATCAACACCCGGGACCAGGTTACCATGACGGTGGAACCGACCTTTGCGACGGTGGATAATTCATCGATCACTCTGGCCCAGCCTTCCGGAGACACGACTGTCCGTACCGCCCGAACCACGCTGATGGTCAATGACGGCCAAACGATCGCGCTTGGCGGACTGCTTTTCAGCAATCAGAGCAAAGGTGAGCGCAAAGTTCCATTTTTTGGGAACCTTCCGGTCGTGGGAAAAGCGCTTTTTACAAACACAACCCGGACAATTGAAGACCGCGAACTGATCCTTTTCCTGAGTCCCTATATCATTCGGGACCCTTCCGAGCTTATGTCCAAGAAAGTTCCGGACAAGCGGATTCGCTATGACGATGAAAAAGCGCCTTTTTATCAGGTGAAGAAAAAAGAATGGTACAAGCGTCTTGAAGAAGGGGAAGAGCCCCCCATTGATTTTGAGAGCTATTTTGATGTTCGTAAACGGTTGATGGCGGCGACAATGGATACTTTGGACGAGAAGATCGCAAAATCCGATCAGACAGCCTTGTCCTACGAAACCTGAGGACGAAATCCGGCTGGGTTCGTTAATTGACCGACCCTGAAAAGGAATTGGAAAATTTATGCGGCTGAATAGTATGCTGGGCGAGCTTTTGATTGAGAAGAAACTGATTTCTCCCAATCAGCTTGAACGCGCCCTGAGCGACCAAAAAGAAACCAAGGAGCCTTTGGGGCAGGTTTTGATCCGCCTCGGGTACATCAGCGAAGGGGATCTCCGGATGACCCTTTCGGAACAACTTGGCATCTCATTCTTGGCCCCGGATCAGCTTACCCCCCGCGGCGACCAGCGCCTCAAGGAAATCATTCCGAAGGAGTTTGCCCTTGAGCATAAAATTCTTCCCCTTTCACGAGAAGAACGGGCGCTCAAAATCGCGGCCAGCAAAATGCCGGATCTGATCTTTCTGGATAATCTTCGAAAAATGACGGGTCTGGACATCGTGACGGTTCTTTCGTCGGAACTTGATATTAAACGCGCGATCGAGCTTTATTACAGCGCGACGGATTTTCAGGAGATTGTATCCTCGTCCGAAGTGGACGAAGCTTCCCAGGGACTTGAGCCCAGCAAAGAGGAGACGAAACTGGATCTTGAATCCGCGATGGCGGAAGCGGGTCAGGCTCCGGTGGTACGGCTGGTTGACGTGATGTTAAAGAAAGCGCTGGATGACCGGGCGAGTGATATCCACATTGAGCCTTTTCATGAAAAAATGAACGTGCGATATCGGGTGGATGGCGCCCTCTATGAATTACCGCCTCCGCCGAAGGAACTTCACAGCGCGGTTGTGTCCCGCATTAAAATTCTTTCTAAACTGGACATTGCCGAAAAACGCATTCCCCAGGACGGATCGTTCTCGATTTCCTATAAAGGTCGTCGCGTGGACGTCCGTGTCTCGACCATTCCGATTGTTTCCGGGGAAAAAGTGGTGATGCGTATTTTGGACAAGCGCATGGATCTCCTGAATCTCAAGGCTCTTGGGTTTGAGCCCGAACAACAGCAGTTGTTTGAAAACGCGCTAGTTCGGCCGTATGGGTTGATTTTTATCACCGGTCCGACGGGGAGCGGAAAAAGCACCACACTTTACGCGGGGTTGAACAGAATCCACTCGTCGGACATTAATATTGTGACGATTGAAGATCCTGTGGAATACCAGATTACGGGAGTCAATCAGGTGCAGGTGAAACCTGACATCGGACTCACATTTGCCTCCGGTCTCAGGGCGTTTTTGCGCCAGGACCCGGACGTGATTCTGGTGGGGGAAACCCGGGATCTTGAAACGGCTGAAATTTGTATTCGCGCCGCGCTGACCGGCCATCTGGTGCTTTCCACCCTGCATACGAACGATGCCGCGACGGCGGTAACCCGGTTAATTGATATTGGAATTCAGCCTTATCTTGTTTCCGGGAGTCTCGCGCTTGTGGCCGCCCAGCGTTTGGTCCGGGTACTCTGCCCCGACTGTAAAGAGCCTTATAAGCCGAGCGACAAGGAACGTTCAGAATACGGTATCCATGCTGACACCATTTACAAAGCCAAAGGATGTTCAAAATGTCGCCAAATTGGTTACTGGGGGCGCGCCGCGATTTATGAAGTGATTTTGATTGATGAGGATTTCCGCCGGCTAATCGTGAAAGACGCGAATCTGGATGAGATACGCAGGGTTCAGAAAGAAAAAAAATACGAAACCCTTTTTCAGAATGGAATGAAAAAAGTTGAAAGAGGTCTGACGACGATCGATGAAATTTTGAGTGTGGCCTATGAATAAACGGTCGTTCCAGGTCGGGAAGGAAGAAACGCTCGAGCAATTTGAATGTGAAGTCCGTCAACGGGATAACCCCGCCGAGCTCAAAAAAATGACTATTCAGGCCCGCTCAAAGGACGAGTGCGCCCGGCGTCTTCTGGACCAGGGTTTTTTGGTTGTCTCCATCAAACAATCAGGTCAGCAGGAGTCCTCGGGTGTTTCCGGACTCTTTGCCGGGTATCTCAAGGGGCGCGGGAGCGACGGCGCGTCCAAGGGGGGAAGGACGCTCTTTTCGAAAGGAGTGACTACCCGGGAACTCATATTTTTTGCCGTCCAGCTCTCCACCCTTTTAAAAGCCGGCATTCCACTGATCCGCTCGCTCGAGATTATCCGGAAAGGGACACCGAACCCCTATTTTCAGAGCGTGATCCAGAAACTCTCTCAATCGGTCGCGGGCGGTTCCCCGTTGGGCGTGGGGCTTAAAAATCAGGGAAAGGTTTTCCCGTGGGTTTGGGTAAACCTTGTCGAGGTGGGGGAGGCGACTGGCAGGCTTCCCGAGTCCCTTGAAGAGATCGCCAAATACCAGGAATCAGCCGCTCGGATTAAAGCCAAAATTTTGACCGCCTTTTTTTATCCCACGATTTTAGCCGTCGCCGTGGTCGCGGCCCTGGCCTTTTTGCTTATTTTTATTGTCCCCAAGTTCGCGGAAATTTTTGCCCAGCAAAACATGACTTTGCCCGCGATAACCCAGGTGGTCATCAGCTTGAGCAATATCGTGAAAAATCAGGCGTATCTTCTTTTGCTGGCATTTATCCCTTTTATAATTTTGGGATATCTCGTCAAAACGTCGCCCCAGGTTCGTCTTTCATTTGATTTATTCAGACTTAATGTCCCGCTGTTTGGCCCCCTTCTTGTCCAGATCACCGTTGTCCGTTTTTCCCGCGCGCTCAGCACGCTTTTAAAATCAGGCGTTCAAATCCTCCAGGCGCTTGAAATCTGCGGACGGCTTGTTGAAAACGCCTACATGGAGGCGGGGATCAAGGAAGTAATCAAGCGGGTCCGAACCGGCCAGGGGCTTGGCGCGCAACTTGAAGCGCGAAAACTTTTCCCTGTTTTCATGACCCAGCTTGTGACCGTCGGTGAGGAGACGGGGCAGATCGATAAATTTCTGGATCTGTTGGGAGTCTATTACGAAGAACGCGTGGACGCGTTTTTGGCGCGTCTTACCAGCATGCTGGAACCGATCATGCTTGTTTTTATGGGAGGAGTGATCGGCGTGATTGTGGTCTCGATGTTTCTCCCGATTATTGAACTCTCAACGAGGGGGGGGGTGGGATAAAGCGGGTGAAGCAGTTTGCGGGAACACACGAAAGAGACCGTTGTGTTTCGCGAGGTTCCTTGCTATTCTTGCTAGTGCAGGGGACGTTCCTGATGTGGTTAAAAATCAAAAAAGGAGAAAGGCCATGAATAAAAAAGGTTTTACCCTTATTGAAGTGCTGATCGTGGTGGTTATTATCGCGGTGCTGGCGAGCCTTTTGCTACCCAGAATGGCGGCTCAGACTGAGTGTGCTATTGCTGCTGAAGGGCTCCAGACCCTTGGAGTCATTCGGCGTGCCCAAGAACAACGAGCGGAGCTTAGCGGCAACTGGGTAGCAGTTGCCGCAAACGCTAATTTCCCAGCCGCGCTGGGCATTACCATCGGAAATAACACAAGATTCAACTATACATGCGCTGTGAATAACAACATTGGCACCTGTACGGCAACGCGAACAAATGATAACACCAGGACGATATCAGTTAACAGCAACGGTATTGTTGTTTGTGGTGCTGGCTATACGGCCGTGCGGTCTGACAATAGGACTGTTGGTTGCGCCTGATTCGCGGGAGAAGGTTAGAGATCGATTGAAACGCGGATGGTTTTGGTGTTTAAGAATAGTGAGGGTTTCTGAATGTCCGGCTCTACCCTGACGGTGGAGCCGGACTTTACGCTGGATGGCAAGAGGAGCGCTTGTGGCGAAGAACGGCCTAAAAACAAGAGGTTTGACGCTGGCCGAGCTTTTGGTGGTGATAGTGATTCTCGGGATATTGGGTTCGCTGGCGATGCCGAGACTTTTTCCCCAGAAGGAAAAGGCGGTCGTGGGGGAAGCGATCAGTACGCTTCATGCCATTCGGATGGGGGAAAAATCGTATCACGCGGACACGGGTAATTTTTTAACCCTTGGCGCTTTGGATAATAATGCCACCTGGAATCAGATCGGAATCGATAATCCCGGTTCTGCTCGGTTTACCTACGCTGTCGACGCCACAAGCGGACAGGTTACGGCCACGCGTACAGGGAACAATGTCCCTCAAAGATATCACGGTACGACCATTGTCCTGGTTCTTGAAAACGGGAGTTGGGATGAGGCGAGTTCGACCCATCCGCTTGCGCCGAAGAACTAAACGATTTTTCAGGCTTTCGGGATGTTGCCATCCTGTCCGCGACCCAGAGGGGACCCGTTGGGAACGAATCGTTATCCTAAGCAATTTGGCGTCTTGAGCGAAGCGTTATCTTAAGCAAGTCGTCATCCTGAGCGAAGCGTTATCCTAGGCAAGCCGTCATCCTGAGCGAAGCGAAGGATCTTGGTTTGAGATTCTTCGGACTTCGTCCTCAGAATGACGAGGAAGGGATGTTTTGGGGAATGACGAAGCGAGGACGACAGGGGTGGGACGTTTTTTGGAGTGACGGGATAAGAACGGGTGGATTAGAGGAGGAGACAATCATGAAGACGGACTGTTTCAGGAAGAAAAACGCGGGTTTTACGCTTGCCGAGCTTTTGATGGTGATTGTTATTATTGGCGTGTTGGGATCCATCGCGATCCCCCGGTTTTTCCCGCAAAAAGAAAAGGCCGTTGTCGCCGAAGCCGTCAACATGATGGGCGCGATCCGGCAAGGCGAGATTGCCTACCGGCTGGAGCATGCGGGTTATTTAAATCTTCCCCAGACTGGTCACACCTGGGATGAGATCGGGATTGATGATCCCAATAGTAGTGGCGCTCGCAAGTTTGACTATGCAGTAAATAATACCATTATTACGGCGACCCGGCTTGATACAGCTGGTACGCAGGACGACGGGTATGTTAACAGGACCATTACTCTGGATGTAGATAGCGGCGTATGGGGCGGGACTCACCCTTTCCACCCCCGAAATCAATAGCTTTAAAAATAAAGAGGTGGCGACATGAATTTTACGCGTTTCGGATCTTCCAAAGGATTTACGCTTACGGAAATTTTGATAGTTGTCGTTGTGATTGCCGTGATGGCATCTCTTGTGATACCGCGCTTTACGGGGCAAACGGACAAGGCGGCCGCCGCGGAAGCGATCGGGATTATGGGAGCCATTCACCGTGCCCTTCTCCAATTCAATGATGAAAATGGAGCGTATCCTGCTAATAACCTTCAGAATATTACTGATATTACCAACACTCTTGGTATCGATTCGAGTCCTGTGAGGTTTGGCTGGGAGTTTTCGACGAGTGGAGGAACTGTCACCGGGACACGGGATGGCTTTGGGACTCTAACTTTAGCGGAAGACGGGACATGGGACGGTACGAATCGATACGCGCCGAATGGAGATTTGTGGCCCCATTTGCCCCAGTGAGAGATTGCCGGATACAGAAGGGTGTGGTGGACCTGATAGTTCTGCTCTACAAGGCTTAGGGATGAATTGCCGGACATGACGAAAAAAAAGATTGTGATTCTGGAGCCGGCCGGCGGCCCCTGGATTCCTTTCCTAAAAAATTTCTTCTCGGACAGTTTTTCCGAGGTTGTTTGCGCCCACGACCGAGATGCTATTCTTCCGTTTTTTTCAAAATCCCGTCCCGCGATGGTTTTTGTGGCGCCCTCTTTTTTGAGTCTGCCATTTCTTCAAAAAATCAAGGTTCAATGGCAGACTAATCCTTCGTTCCGGGCTTATGTGATCGGGGACGGGACGTGGCTTCGGGCGGACCCGGTTTTTAGCGCTTCATTCGATTTT